>Ga0233432_10004889_pt1 | contig 11776 bp, 8 predicted proteins | sample SI_122_August201_6_FD_179870 | JGI IMG/M metagenome (GOLD analysis project Ga0233432, IMG submission 179870) | Seawater microbial communities from Saanich Inlet, British Columbia, Canada - SI_122_August2016_10_MG | ecosystem: Environmental > Aquatic > Marine > Inlet | place: Canada: British...
TTAGCTGCGACACCTTCTAATAGAAAAGGGAGAAAGGAGATCTTTTTAGTTTGGGCTAGGTCGAGAAAAACTTTCTCAAAGTCATGGGTGTAATCTTTCCCATAGTTGGGAGGCATTTTCATTCCTGCGAGTAAAACTTGTGTTTGATGTTTCAGAGCGAGATCAATGATGGAGGATAGGTTTTTTTTCATCGCGTCGGTGCTCTGCCCTCTTAAGCCATCGTTGGCCCCTAAGGCTAAAATGAGGATGTCAGGGGCCCCTTGACCTTTTAAGTGCCAATTGAAGCGGCCCAAGGCACTGGATGTGGTTGAGCCGGAAATGCCGCCATTCACAACTTTAACATGAGATCCTTTTGAAGACATTTCTTCTTCGATGAGATGGGGCCAAGCTTTTTCAATGGGGATTTGATAGCCCGCCGTTAGGGAGTCACCTAAGCAGAGGATCACTTTCTCTGAAGTCGAGGCTGGAAAAGCGAAGACTAAAAAGGTGAGGAATATTTTTGCGAACACGGTGGTGATGATAAGCGGAAAAAACAAGGGAGAAGAAAGTGGAGGAGAATCATCGATATATATAAAGAAGGGCTAATAAAAAATAAAACCTCGTGGCTGATTGATTCCAGCTTGTTCAGATTTCTAAAAGTTTGGTCGCATCTAGAACTTGAGTCAATCAGTCACCTAGGAAACAAAATCAAAATAATAGATTTTCCTATGCTTCATCATAAAGAAATTGCACATAAGAGCTGATGTTCTTTTATCGGATGTTTCTTGAGAGTATGAGTCTAATGAAATGAGGAAGAAGGTTAGGTCCTTGGGAGAAAGGTAGCTATGATGAATTTATTTTTTAAGATGAACTTGTTTGTCATGTTATAGTTTGATCGGTAGCAACCGAATTTAGAAATTTTCCTGAATCTCTGGATATCCGATAAATAGGAGATCTAGCAATCACGGTTAACTTAACGGCATAGATTTATATCTAGGTGTCGTTTTTATAGACATTGATTGAGACTGGCAGGCGATGATGAAAAATGAGACCCTTCCGCCTTCCTGAGTTGACGCGCCTGACTGCTGAAAGAGAACTTTAATCTAGATTGGCAGGGTCAATGGGCTTGAGCGCCATCAAAGCGTAGGCGCTGGCCAAGGGAGGTAAGCCCTCCATGTATTTTCGAGTGCTGTTGATCCAGCTGCCATCATCTCTTTGGCGTTTTAGGAGTGACTTGGCGACATCCTTCTGCCAGTTATGAGCCTCACCTTCTTTGGCTTTTAGTTCTTGGATCCCTGATAGGTCGAGGGTAGAAGCTAAAGTGGCAAAGTAGTAAAACAGAGAGAGCTGACCTTTTCCAGGGTGAAAATCTTCTTCGTAATTTTTTTCGATCCAAGACATGACATCTTTAACTCGAGGATCGTCGGACTTGGCTCCGGTTAAGATGAGGCTTTTGAGTCCGGCAAAAGACATGGCACCATAGGGGTAAGTGGCATTGAGGTCATTGGCGGCATTTTCTGGTGAATAGATGAAACCTCCGCTGGCGCCAGCCCAATCTGCAGGGTTGCCTTCGCGGTCTTGGGCTGCTTTTAGAAAGGATTGAGCTCTCACAAAAACGGGGTCGTTTTCTTTAAGACCTGATTTCTTTAAGGCTTCTAGGGCAAGATGGGTGTTGCTGAGATCGGCTTTTTTTCCTATGCCGTAGCCAAAGCCACCGAAGTTTGGGTTGTCGGGATCAACTTGATCATCTTCATCTAATTGTGCTTTGACGAGAAAGTTTTGTCCTTTTTCAATAGGGTCAGCAAAGACTTGGGAGTCAATTTCGCTTAGAGCTATAATGGCGACTGAAGTTGTGTAGTTTTTTAGGGCAAGACTGATGGAAAATGGGATGGCGAAGCCTCCATCGTCTTGCTGACAAGAGAGAACAAAATCAATGGCAGGCCTCAGTTCTTCAGTCGTGGCAAGTCCAGCCAATCCTCGGAGGCAGATGGAAGTGATGCCGGGGTGTCCATCCCAGCCTTCTTTGGTCATGGTGCTCAGGAGGAAGGCTGCCCCTCGCTTTTTAGCATTGCTGAGGTCTTCGGCTTTGATGGAGTCTAAATTCCCAGAGAAGAGAGCAGGACGATCTTCACTCTGGCTGGACTCCATCATCAAGAGAAGGGTGGGATCTCTCAATAGAAAGATGAGTGCCAGAACCACAAGTGGGAGGAGGACAAAAAGGAGAGTTTTCTTGATCATGGTGATAAAGTTAGGTCGCTTCTTGGGTTTTGTGGTGGAACGCTTAGTTCATAAAAATAGTTCAGAGACTATTTTAATTGAAAGGATTAGGCTTTGAGTTCTTCGATGATTTTGAGGACGTCTTCATGGTGGGATTTAGTTTTCACCTTGTTCATAACGTGGGCAATTTTTTGATCTGGCCCGATGATGAAGGTGGTTCTTAGAATGCCCATGAATTCTTTTCCCATGAATTTCTTAAGATCCCAAACACCATATTTTTCAGCGACGGCATGGTCTTCGTCGGATAGGAGCTGTAGCTTGAGGTCGTGTTTTCCTTCAAATCTTTTGAGGCGTTCAAAAGGGTCTGGGCTGAGAGCCAAAACGGGAACGTCGGCTTTGGCGTATTGAGCTTCGGCTGATGTGATGCCGCAGGCCTGAACGGTGCACCCAGGTGTCATAGCTTTTGGATAGAAGTAGACAACGACGTATTTGCCTTTGAAATCAGATAGTTTGACTTTGTCGCCATCTTGATTTTGCAGAGTGAACGCGGGGGCTTTTTTTCCAGTTTCGATGATCATAAAATTCTCCTTGATTGAGGGAGTTTAGGCGACCAAAACGGTCCGACAGTCGCCCTATTCTTAACGTAAATTCCTTAGCGGCTCAAGCCTACTTGCCCATTGTTGATCCGATCAAGATGTGCTAAGCCCTTAGACAGGAAATAGACCAATGCAATTATCAAAAATAGTGACGAAACGTGGAGACGACGGAATGACGGACCTCGCAGGAGGTGGTCGAGTTCCCAAATCGAGCTTAAGGGTTGAGGCATACGGAACGGTTGATGAGCTCAACGCCGTGGTTGGAATGCTACGAACCAAACTTCTCCAAGGGCCTCACGCCAACTTGGATGGTGCGATTCTTCCTAGGCTCCAGAAAATTCAGGACATGCTATTTGATATTGGCTCTGACCTCGCGTCTTTACCTGATGCTCCTCACCGCCGTGCTGATTGTGTCGATGCTAAAGAAGTGGAGGCTATTGAGGACGAACTCGAGGTGACGAATGCTTCTTTGTCGACCTTGAAATCATTTGTACTTCCCGGGGGCGGAGAGCTCAATGCCTGGGCTCATATGGCCAGAACGGTTTGCCGACGAGCAGAGAGGTCTTGCCATCGACTCTCGATGGAGGAGGAGGTTCACCCTATGGTGATGCGTTTACTAAATCGTTTATCGGATTACTTTTTTGTACTCTCAAGGCATTTCTCTGCTCTGACAGGAGAAGAGGAATTTCTGTGGCAAAGGCCTCTCGAGAAATAGTCAGTCCCGGTTTGGGTGGCTAGGGCGACCTGTTGTTGGGTTTGATTCCGGCGGGTTAGTCCATCGGCATCTTTTTGTAATTAAGTGTTCTTAGGATGAATGGCCTAAATGGCTTTTATCACCAAGAGTTCAAATCAGTTTAGCTGGACGATCTTGAGACCTAGCTGAAAGGGGAGCAGAGGCCCCTTTATCTTTGGTCGCTGGCCAGATCCGAAGCCAGAATTACTTTGTTTCTTCCGGTGCGTTTGGCGTGGTATACGGCATCATCGGCAGCTTTGGCGAGGTGAGAAGGTTCAGTCATGGACTCATTGGTGCTGGAGACACCAAAGCTAGCTGTGAAATGGATGGTGTAGTCTTTGTCTGTTGGGAATTCTGTTTTCTCAATGATTGACCTTAGTTTTTCTGCCACGCCGAAACCATCTTCTTCTGAGGTTTCTGGGAGTAAGACACAGAGTTCTTCTCCCCCAAAGCGAAAAGCAATGTCTGACTGGCGAATGTTTTGCTGCATGATCTTAGACACGGCTTTGAGGGCCATGTCTCCGGTTAAGTGACCATAGTTATCATTGATGTTTTTGAAGTGGTCGATATCTAAGAAAATGTAGGTGAGGGAGCGTTGATATCTCAAGCATCTCAAGAAGTGGCCATTGAGTTGTTGCTCATATTGAGCCTTGTTATAAAGGCCTGTGAGTGAGTCTTTGATAGCTTGTTCGTATAATTGTTCTTTGTGTAGGGATTGTCCGAAATTCCTTGAGAAATCACGTAGTTGAGTTTGTAGTAGCTGGACTTGTTTTCGGTCAGCATGGCCATCAAAGGTTGTCTTGAGGACCCCAATGATGGTTCCTTGAGAGAAAATGGGAACATTGATGGTGAAATGATCTTCCCCTTGGTGGTGTTGAGGAGACCGGTTTTGCCAAGAGTTCATGATTCCGTGACAATGAAACCGAAAGGGTTCAGGGTCAGTGCCAATGAGAATGGGGGTGGCGTTGGAGTCGACACTGCCAACTTGTCGGCCTTGGTGCAGGAGGTCTTGGCTTTCAGAGCGTTGGGTGAGTTCTAAGGGGTTACTGAGATCGAGGGAATTGAGAACAATCTCTTCATCGAAAAAAAGATAAACTTGGTCTTTGGGGGAATGAGATTCAGGCCAGAAGATGTGAGCGCGTGGAAAAACACTGCCTGGCTGTTCGCGACTTTCCATGAAGAGGGTGTGGGATAGAGACCCGACAGAATCATGGGTGATACTGAGGGAGCTTTTGAGTAGGTCAGAGAAACTTTCAATATGTGCCGACATGTTGATTTGCTGCATACCAGCGAGTTTATTGACTTCTTTTTCCAGTTGTTGATTTTTTTCTTTGAGCTCGTTAAAACCAGCCACGGCGTATGCAAAGTCTTGGTTCTTTTGGTCCAATCGGCGAATGAGAACAAGAATAAAAGCGAGGACGAAAATAAATAGTGAGGGAGAGAGAATGAGAGAGATGATAAAAAGGGGAGAGAGCCAGGGGTGATCAATCCCCTTTAGCATCGCTAACCCAACCACCAAAGAAACGATGGAGGGGACTAGGCTGATAGAGATCAGCGAAAAGATTTTTCGCTTTAGGTTCAAGGTTGATGGAGAGAAAAATAGGGTGACCACTTTTTAGCGAGTTGCTCTCCAACTCCGTGCAGTGAGGTGAGGTCTTTGGGCTGTGAGGCTTTTATTTTAGCAGACATCACCGGGCCAATGCCAGGAACAAGTTGAAGGTCTGAGAGGCTCAATTCACAAAGAGCGATAGGTTTGACTTCAGGTTTGCTAAGGGGATCAGCTCTTTGATAAGCGATGACAAGGAGGAGTAAAGCTAGAGAAACTCTCGTCATTTGGTCGTTGAACCAAAACGTTCCATCCAGCCTTTCCATTGCGCATCAATACGCTTTTTGGGTGATTTGGCGACCATGCCTGATGGGGTTGGTAGGTAATTTGGCATAGCTCTCCAATCTCCACCTGTGTGGAGAAGGAAATTTTGCCAAAGACAGGGTAGCCAGCGTTTGGGATGAATTTGGTGAAGGTCGACTCCCCTAGAGATAAGAGGTTTGGCCTTAAAGCGGTGCCAAGCTCGAAAAGAAATCTCTTGGTCATTTGAGTTTAAAAAATCCAAACCGATAGGAATAAAAAGTGTCGAATTGGGGCGTTGTTTGCGAATGAATTCTAGGTTTTTGACGCGATTTTTGAGGTCACCTTCCCAAGAAATAAGGAGGGGTGAACTATTTGGAGGCAAGTCTCCTGGATGGCGAATGATAGGAGCAAATGGTTGCTGGTTGAATGCGCAAGCCATCTGGGCTGCGGCCATCAATGTGCCTAAAGGTGGGAGGTCGCTATCTCTAGAGTCGAGGACCAAGGGGTAGGGACTTTTTTGTAGATGATGAAATGCCTCATCGAGTCTTTTCTCAGCGAGGAAGATGTTATTGCCAACTAGGGGCAAGACGACTTCGTCTGGCCAGAGACTTTGAAGTTCGAGAGGAGAGAATTTTGCCTCTGGAAGGAGGGGCGGTTGGAAGGCCAGTCCAAAAAGTTTTTGATGTTCTAGACCACGAACCAAGGAGTGAAATAGATGGAAGGCATTGAGCCCTGAGCTAGGGGAAACGAGTTGGCGATTTGGAGGAACAATGCCTACTCCTTTGGCCGGCAAAAAGAGGGGTTTGTCTTGGTGGTGAGGAAATAGAACAACTCTCCATTGGAGTTGGGCACTGTCAGGGACAAGGTGGGGAATTGGAATTCGAACGACTTGCCAATTTTTCCATTTAAGTGGGATGGGTGAGTCGACGGGAGTCCAAGTCTTTTCGAAACCTGGGGTGTGCCGAAAAAGGTGTTTCTGTTCGTACCGAAGGTCAACTCTATCTAACCCTCCTTCACCGGTGTTAGCTCCGGTTCCAATGCCAAAATCGAAGAAGGCCATCCAGGCTCCCGTGGATTTGATCTGATTTTGGTTCAGCCATAAATAAAGGTGATCGGAGTCCGTAGAGACGACGGCATGGGGGCTAGTGATGGTTTCTTTGGCCAGGAGAGAAGACGACCAGCCTAGCAGTGCAAAGAAGAGAATAAAAAATGGCCCGGTTTTCACCCGGGCCATTGTAGGGGCAACGTCAAAGAACCAGAGTATTTTGGCTCTGAATGCACCCAAAAAATAAAAAGGGAATTCCAGAAGGAATCCCTGAGGGATCAGTGGTTCAATCCACCAACACCATAGCGAGCAGCTGTGCCCAACTCTTCTTCAATACGAATGAGTTGGTTGTATTTACAGATGCGGTCGGTTCGAGACATGGATCCAGTTTTGATCTGTCCTGCACCTGTGGCAACGGCGATATCAGCGATGGTGCTGTCTTCGGTTTCGCCGGAGCGATGAGAGATAACAGCTGTGTAACCATTTCTACGGGCCATGTCGATGGCTTCGAAGGTTTCAGTCAAGGTTCCGATTTGATTGACCTTGATGAGAATAGAGTTACAGGCTCCCATGCCGATGCCTTTTTCGAGGCGTGTGGGGTTGGTCACGAAAAAGTCGTCACCGACGAGCTGTACTTTCTCGCCCATCTCTTGGGTCATTTTGGTGTATCCATCCCAGTCATCTTGATCGAGAGCATCTTCAATAGAGAGGATGGGGTATTTTTCGCACCAGCCTTTGAAGATTTCAATCATGTCTTCGCCAGAGAAAAGCTTGTCTGGGTTAGATTTCCAGAATTTGTAGCCTTTTTTGTCGCCTTCGTCCCAGAGTTCTGAACTAGCACAGTCTAGAGCGATGGTGAAGTCTTTATCTCTGCCAGCTTCGTAGCCAGCCTTGTCGATGGCTTCCATGATATATTTGAGGGCTTCTTCATTATCGCAGGAAGGAGCAAAGCCGCCTTCGTCGCCAACGGCTGTATTGTGACCGGCTTTTTTGAGAACATTTTTAAGACTGTGGAAAACCTCGGTGGTTTGTCGAATACCTTCGGAGAAGGTTGAGGCGCCAACAGGTTGAACCATGAATTCTTGAAAGTCGATCATGTTGTCGGCGTGCTTGCCACCATTGATGATGTTGGCCATGGGAATTGGAAGGACTGTGGCGTGGATGCCTCCGAGGTAACGGTAGAGAGGTACCATTAACTCATCAGACACAGCGCGGGCAACAGCCATCGAAACTCCAAGGATGCCATTGGCTCCTAGTTTTCCTTTGTTCTCTGTGCCATCGAGGTCGATCATTTTGTTGTCGATACCTGTCTGATCGAGACCATCTTCACCTACGAGGGCCTCTTTAATGTCAGTGTTGACGTTTTCAATCGCTTTGGTGACCCCTTTTCCGAGGTATTTGCTTTTGTCGCCATCGCGGAGCTCAACAGCTTCGTAGATTCCGGTGGAGGCTCCACTGGGCACAGCAGCGCGTCCTTTGGTGCCACTATCAAGGGTGACATCGACTTCTACGGTGGGGTTGCCACGGGAGTCTAGGATCTGTCGGGCGTGAATATCAGTGATGATGCTCATGGATTTCCTTAAAAGAAGATTTTGCGCTCTAATTTCTGGTTTTGGCCAATTCTTCAAGGGCAATTCACCATTGGTGCAAAGAAGAAATAGAGATAGGCCCTTTTCTTGACAAGAGAGCAGAAACAAGAAAAATGCCCCCCACGTTTGGCGGCTTAGCTCAGTTGGTTAGAGCACCGGAATCATAATCCGGGTGTCCGGGGTTCGAGTCCCTGAGCCGCTAATCACCAAAAAGGCTGGAGAGACATCTCCGGCCTTTTTTTATAGGGTTTTAGGGACTCTGAACCGTGATTTTGGCGGTGAAAAACCACACCGTTTCGAGAAGGCAGATTGGTGCGAGTTTTCGAAAGCACTGATTGAGATCAATTTATCGCAGTGGAAATCGATTTTTCGACCAAAATTAACCAATTAAGCAACTTCTATTTATGTTGTCTTCAGGTCGTGTATAGTTTGAGTAATGTGAGCATGGCTGATGCTTTTACATGCCTTGAGTTCAATCAGAACCACACGCTCAGTAACGATGTCGGCTTTAAAAAGCCGACCACTTGACCTGAAAAGAACATCCTGTATTTTTGAGCTTCAATGGATAAGCCCTCGTTCTTCAGTGAAATAGCCAACGCCTTCTCGTAGACTGATTTGAGAAAACCTGATAGAAGTTCAATCAACACCTCATAGAACGACCTATTGCTAGCCTTCGTTATGTCGACATATTTTACAATATTCGCGTAAATTCTGTTGATCCGTGTCTTTCGTCGCGGCCTGCCGCGAAAGAAGCCTCTTGATGAGCCTTCTTTCGGGATGCTTTGAATCCCGGTGGCAGTTCTGGCGAAATGAACGCAATCTGGACAAGCTGGAGTTAATCAGCCAAACAGGTTTCAGTATTAAAAAATGTTATTAAAGGACTCTGTCTTCGGCCAAGCTATTTTCCGGTTTTGGCTTTTTTGAAAGAGATTAAGGCTGGAGGGTTCTTGTCTGTTTCAATGGTTTGAATCATTTTGTTCCATCCGCCTCTGAATCGCCCTTTATCAAGTCCCTTTGTTCGTGGATCTGCAAGAAGAGTTTTGAGAGTGTCTTTGGCATTACCACCGTACTTAGGAAGAGTGTTGTAGAAAAAGCGTACTTTGAATCCCCACTTGCCACTGGGATTATCGAGGACGTCGAGAACGCATTGCATTCCTTCTCTGATATTGAGATTGGCAAGAATGGTGATGCCTGCATTAATCGGGCCACCAGGATTGCTGTAGGTGTGATAGGTCGGGTCTTTGTCTTCGATAATGTGCATGACAACATCGGCAACTTTTGGAAAGTCTGCTAGCGGGATATCCGATAACATTGTGAGCCCAGCCGCTCTAGAGTTTTGTTGTTTGTGCTGGCATAGTTTGATGGCGGATTTTATGTGAAGGTCTTTGTCTCTGACTAAGCCGTCGGCAAAGGGAGTTTGGCTGAGAGTACTGAGGTATTTGCCAAGACTTCCGTCGAGATGACCAAAGGTATCCTCAGGTCTATCTAGGGCTAGTAGCGTAACGATGTCGGGATAGAATTTTTTTGCAGGTTCGCCAAAATGAGCAATAGAGCCAGCTGCTGCGATGCGAACTTCTGAGTCTTCGTTTTGATCTCTAAGGATCGTGCCGATATCTTCCATTTGGGGCATTCGATCTGCCATGGGAATCCACCAACCGTATTGTGAAATCGCTAAATCTTTTTGTTGACTTGTTCCTTCCTTAAGGTATTTGATCCACGTCGGCAAAAGTTCTTTGCGGCGTTGGACGAGGCTCCCCATCGCACCACGACGAACCTGAGGAATGGCATGGTCTTGGGCTAATGCCATCAATTCCTTGACGGGGAGGTTCTTATAATCAATCGCACCCATGCCAATGACATCACGAGCTGCTAGGTCCGTGAGAAAGATGGACTCGTCAGCTTCTTTGCCAGTAATGATGAGGGCTTTACGAGGAAGGGTATAGCTCAAAAGTGCAACTCCCGCCTGAGGGCCCTCCTTCCCGTTTCGGTCAAAACGACAAAAACTACCATCCCAACTTCGGTATAAAGTTTGAAGCCAAAGGGACTTTTTAAAGAAGAGCTTGTTGACTTCAGGACCGGCAAGATTAGCTCCCAGTGGAGTCCAGAGTGGATTAAAAAATGTGCTAGCATGACCTTTTTCTAGGCCGTCATAGCTAGTGGCAGAAAGCTTTGAGAAGAATGCGGCACCATGAGGGTTATTTAATAAAGACATATTGATGGCTGCCGAGCCACTTGTGCCATTGTTATTGAAAGTTGCGGTATTGGCAAATCCTATGCTGTAGGGGAATGCTCCTTTCCCAATATAGCTTTCAAAATAAAGTTTTGATTTTTCGATGGCCTTATCAAGGGTAGGATCGGAAATGCCACATTTCTTGGCAAAGAGTAGGCCCATAAAGCTCGATAAACTAGGTTGGTTCATTGTGCCGTAGCCAGGGGCGCGCCCGTGACGTTTGGGGGAGATCATTCGGTGCCCCCAGGCACCGGAAGCATCTTGTCCACGAGACAAAGCCACCGAAAATATTTTTATGGCTGGAAGCACAGACTTGTCCCCAGTCAGGAGATGATACTCGCCGAGGGTGATGAGGTTATAGCCCCAGTACCAGCCGACATAGCCCATGTCTCTACCCCCAGCTAGTAAGTCGTCGATGGCTTTGGTGTCGGGTTGAGCCCATTTTGCCTTTTGAATGGCTGTGGCAGCGATGTCGATGTACTTCTTTTCACCGGTAGACATCAGTCCCAGTAAGGCTGAGTGGGTGACTCCATGATCCACCTGGCCAGACCTAATCAGAGCTTCAGCTGCGTTGGTAATAATCACATCTGACTTAGGGCAATTGTAGGGCGCGGTGTCACGATAGCTGCCTAAGACCTTGAGTTGTAAGCGTACCTTTTTGTTGTCTTTGAGAATGAGTGTGAGCTGGCCACCTTCCTCTTTGGTTTCGGCGCGATTGATGGCGGCGGCTAGTTCACGTCTTGGATCTTTTTTGAAGTTGGCCGATCCAGCTCCAATGATTTTATTTTTGATTTTGATGAGGCCCTCTGCGGGGGAGCTCTTGGCGACTTTAGTGACACTGATGGTTTTCTTAGAAACGGTGCCAGTTAGTCCAGTCGGTCCAAGATTAATTTGTTGAGGACCCTTTGCATGAAGGGTGCAAGGTACCGCCATGAAAATAAGGAGGGCAATAGCGATTAAATGATACTTCTTCATATCTCTCGAATTGTTAAGATTGATTGGGTTTTCATCGATGTATTTCATTGGTCATGATAGTTTGTAGAAGAGTCATTGGTTGTGAAAGATTAGGTAGCTGTGAGAGAGTGCCATATGCGGGTTACTTTTGGCTGGGTACAAAAGTTTAGAGGGGCCCTTTTCTACCTCGTCCTTTCATGTAGGCTGTTGCTGAGATACCTATTCGAGAGCGGAAGACTCGACTGAAATAGTTCGGGTTACTGAATCCCACTTTCCCAGCGATCTCAGCCACCGACCAGTGACCGCTCAAGAGAAGCAACTTAGCTTGTTCAGTACGGCGTTGGATTAGATCTTCGATGGGAGACGTTGAGAAAAACTTTCGGTATAGAACAGAAAAACGATTTGGGCTAAGATGGGCCTTTTTCGCCATGGCACTGATCTCCCAAGTTCGAGAATAATCAGAGAGCATTTGATAGCGGATCTGACAGAGGGTGCGGTAGTGACCTTGTTCGACCGGTGATGTGGCTTGACGGTTGGCCAGAAGCCGATATCGATCAGCTAACAGAAAGATCTCCCTGATCAGT
>Ga0233432_10004890_pt1 | contig 11776 bp, 8 predicted proteins | sample SI_122_August201_6_FD_179870 | JGI IMG/M metagenome (GOLD analysis project Ga0233432, IMG submission 179870) | Seawater microbial communities from Saanich Inlet, British Columbia, Canada - SI_122_August2016_10_MG | ecosystem: Environmental > Aquatic > Marine > Inlet | place: Canada: British...
TTGTTCTTGCTCTCGAGCACGTACAGTTCGCGTCGTTTGCCATCACTTGCGGAGAAGAACACTTGATCCCCCAGAACCGTCAATTCCCGAGGTGAGGACGAGCCATCAGCCGCAAGGTCCTTGATCAATTGAGGTTTGGCGTCCTTGCCATTCGGAGAGAAGCCATACAGTTCGGATCCCTTGCCCTCATCGGCCGCAAAGATCAAGCCATCCCCCAGGCTCACCATGGAACCGAGCGTCTTAAAGACGAAGGGTAGAGACTTGGCGCCCTTGGAGGTCAAATCGCTCGTCATCAGCTTGGCCGAGTCGCCGGACTTCAGACTGAAGTAATAGGAATCTTCAATCCTTACTTTATAGGGATCGGAGATGAAACTTTGGGCAGCAGGGGACTCTGGGCAGATCGCAACCGCAAGGGTAAAGAGTGCAAATAGAAGCGCTTTCATCGCTCCAATCCCAGCGCCTCTTTGGGCGAGGGTCAAGGGGATGGTTTCCCTTTCAATCTTCAATCTTCCATTCACCTGCTCACAGTGGATCGCCACGGGCTACGCCCTCGCGATGACAAGATGGAGGGTAAAAGGAACGATCAGAGGCTAAATCCGATGCCCCTTTTCACCCTTTACCCTTCAATCTTCACTCTTCCTTCCCTGGCTATTGCTGTTGGAAACCAACACGGAAACCAAGGCCGTCGATGCGGGAGCGCAGGGCGTCAGTGCGGCGCTTGGCGGAACGCAAGCGCGACCCGATGTCGCCTAGGGAACCACCGCGTGTGACCCGGGTCAAGCCCGATGCAGCGCCTGGGGGGTCGGTCACAAGTCCGGTCGGGTAAGTTCCGTACCGATCGGCACACCACTCCCAAACATTGCCGTGCATATCGTGAAAACCCCATGGGTTGGCGGGGTATTTGCCGACAGGCGTTGTTTCATCAACATTTTCATCGTAATTCGCATTGGAGGAGTTGATTGAGTCACCCCATGAATACTTCGTGGTCGTTCCCGCCCGGCAGGCGTATTCCCATTGCGCCTCGGTGGGCAATTGATAGGCCATGCCTTTGGGTACTCGGCCTGCCGTCTTCTCCATCTCCGTGAGCTTCTTGCAAAAGGCAACTACATCGTTCCATGACACATTCTCCACCGGACGATTCGTACCCTTAAATCTGCTCGGATCGCTTCCCATCACCTTCTCCCATTGGGCTTGCGTTAGCTCGTACTTGCCAAGGTAAAAGCCATTGGTGAGCGTGACTTGGTGTTGGGTCTCATTCCTGGCTCGCAACTCTTCGGTTTCGGGACTGCCCATCATGAAACTTCCCGGTTCGACCCAAATCATTGTCAAGTCAAGGTCGGGGATGGTGAATTTCTCTCCAAGAGGGGCGGTATTATCATCCTTCGCCATCTCCTGCAGGGCCTCCTGTTCGGCTTCTTCCCCACACCCAAGCATCAGCAGGGCGACAGACAGAGCGGACAGGATTGCTTTCATCCCCCCGATCCAAGCGCCTCTTTGGGCGAGGGTCAAGGGTCGGGAATGGGTGTCAGGGGGGGTAGTCTTTGACTTCTTCGCCGTCCTTGTAGGTTTTGCGACCAAATTCCGTCCCGTCTTCATTCCACCAGATGAAAGGCCCATGCTCCTTGCCGTCTTTGTAGTTTATTTGCTGCCGCTTCTGCCCGCTCTCGTACCACCAAGTAACAGGCCCGTCTAATTCTTGGCCTTTCCAATGGCGTTCCCACTTCTTCTGCCCGTTGTCGTAATAGTCAACCAACCGGTCACGCCCACACCCAACCATGAGCAGACCAGCAATCGCAGCGAACAAGGTAACTTTCATCTCCCCCGATCCAAGCGACCAATCGCTCTGGTATTAACGGGAAAAAAGTTTTAAGTTGATGGCTTGGGGTCTTGTTTAGTCTCGGGGCTATCGCAATTTTCGCAAGCGGAGCAAGGAGGAGGAGAACTAATGGAATCCTCTTCGGCATTAATTTCCATGCTGTCGCAGGAACAAAAGAGAAGTAATAACGCAGTTGTTAATAGAACTTTCATTTAAGCACTATACCATTTTTTTTTTAACAAAACAAGCGGATGGTAAAATCAGGGACTATTTTGAGGACTAGGACGGTGGTTTTTGGCGGAATCGAGCTTAATCGCAGACACTTAAGTTTAATAGGCTAATACAAGTGCCTGCTTGGGCGAGGGTCTAGGGTTGGGGGGCGGGATTTCAATCGCCAATCAAAAGCAACATTCTGCCTAACCCTCACCATATATTGAAGAGTCCCAGTAAAAAGAACACGAACATCAAGGCTGCAAATATCGTATGGACACCAAAACCCTCCAGCATACTCGCAAGGACAACACCTGAAGATGCAAGCATGTTGAGTATGCATATGATTTTCTTCACACCAGGCATACTCCGATCCAAGCGTCTCTTCGGCCGAGGGTCAAGGGTTGTGGGGAGTTGGATTGGAAGACAAGATTTCAAATAGGTGAAGCTATCGGGAAATTCTTCTTTAAAAAAGAATCGGTCTTTGCCTTTTTCGAGTCGTGTTCACGCTCCTGCCCTCTCTCGTCAGGAGAAGGGGTTACGTGAAGACCGTTCTCGTAATTTCTTTGGTCTTCAACCTGGCCTGTCTTGCTCCAATAAGTCCAAGCCCCGGTCTTCTTTCCGACTTTGAAATATCCTTCTTCTTTCTTGCGCCCGTTTTGGTGCCACTGAGTCGATAGGCCTTCCTGCTTTCCCTCCCTCCAATGTATTCGTGCCTTTTTTTGCTCTTTCACCGGGTACGTAAAGCCCAACCGTCTTTGAATATTTTCGGTCGTTTCTCGTTGAATCCGTAGTTTTCGTTCCAGTTCCGCTAATTTGGATTCGACTTCAGTCAAGGCGGCCGACTCGCTTTGAACCCTCTCCAAGGCAGACTCAAATTCTTCTTCTAGGGCATAAAGTCGTTTATGCCTGCCACTCAAATGTTCAATGGAAGCTTTGACTTCCAATTCCAGAGTCGTTTGGAGCTCTCCTACGGCAGCTTTGGCCTCGTCGAAATCCTGTTTGGGCACAGACGTACGGAGAGAAAGTTTCCTTTCGACTTGTTCCCATTCAAAAAGCTTTTCCCGTAGGGCAGGAATACGTCCAAAATTTCTAATGGCATCCACTTTCAAGAATTCCTTGAGGGAAACCAACGAACTCTTGACCTGACTTGCATTCGTTTCATGAGTCGCCACTTCATCTTTTGAACGGTTATTGATGTCTGTGTTAATTTGAAGAATTTGCCGAAAGAGTAAATTGATTCGAACCTTCTCCACTTTGGCATTTGTGATTTCTTGGATGTATCGTCTTTTTAGAATGGTATTTTCTAGTCTGGAGTCCTCTATGAAGGGTAGTTGCATGCTTCGTTTGAATTGGTTTATTTCCTGAAGAACTCGTGACTCCTGAGATTTGCTTTGAGCTAAAAGCGTTTCCAAAACCACATGATCGGTTTCCACTGATTCGCTAGGTTGGTTCTTGCTCAGGTTCAGATATTTCCGTTGCACGAGGTCGACAAAGTACCATTCCTCCCAAGGACCGTCCTCTTTGCCTGCCTTGTAATTGCCCTGCTTAGATTTTTGTCCGTTTTCGAAAAACCAAGTCCAGAGACCATCCTTCTTTCCGTCTTTCCAACTTGATTCCCCCTCTTTGCTTTCCTTGGAATTCCAGTGAGTACAAAGCCCGTGTGGCTTACCGTCTTTGAAGTTCCCCTGCATCCGCTGACCGTTCTCGCTCCAAATCGTCTGAAGCGAAAGTTCATCAGCCTTGCCGTCCTTGAAGGTCTTTCGGGATTTCTCTCTCCCCTCGTCATTGTAGAAAACCAAAACACCATTGCCTTCTTTTATTTTGGTAACGGAACACTTCTCACCATTTGGTTTCCAAACTACGGCGGTCGTTAACTTGTTTTCCTTCCAGTTTCCTTCATTCTCTTTCTGCCCGTTCTGATACCATCGCACGCCAACCCCATGCAGTTGACCGTGCATATAGTTTGTCTCATCCTTTTTCTGCCCGCTCTCGAACCACTTTGTCCAAAGGCCCTCCTCTTTGCCGTCCTTGCATTCGCCCTCCTCCTCCTTCTGTCCGTTCCTATGCCAGGAAATAATAAGCCCGTCCAGTTTGTCGCTTTCGTAGTTTCCTTCCGACTGCTTCCGTCCGTTCTCGTACCAACCAATCCAACGCCCGTTCTTTTTTCCGTCTTTGTAGTTTTCCTTCAATATTTTCTGCCCGTTCTCGTAGTATGCAACCATAGCCCCATTGCCGTCCTTTAGGTTGGTCAGCGGACACTTCTCGCCATTGGGTTTCCAAGCTTCGGCAAACATAAGCTGACCAGTATTCCAGCGTGCTTCGGTCCTTTTATGCCCATTCTCGTACCACCCCTTGAGAAGTCCAAAAGGTTGACCGTCCTTCATGCTTCCTTCCGCCTTCTTTCTACCGTTCTCGTACCAAGCATTGATAAGCCCGTTCATCTTCCCTTCTTTGACTTGAACCAAGCTTTTAATCCGGCCATTGGCATGAATCTCCTTGGACCATCCCGAATAGGGCGTTTTCTTTTTGGGAGAATAGTAGAGCTCTTCGCCTTTCACACTCCGCTTTTCAAGATTCTTTTTATCAATAGCCCCATTGAGGATTTCCTTCAAGTCTTCAGGATCATTCAAGTCGGCGGGTTCGAAAAGAGCGGAGGCTTCAAGGCACCAAACCATGAACATACCAACGAGCAACGCGAGTGGAACTACTTTCATCATGTTATTATCCTAACATGGATCATCTCATAAGGCTCTTCCAATCTTATTGGTCTTTTGGAACCCTCAGATCCAAGGGACTCATTGGTTGAGGGTGAAGGGTGCAACTCTCTCATAATTTAAACGAAACAAAAAGAGATATGACGCCAAAAAAGATATAGAGCAGAACCGTAAAAAAATCCGATTGGATTCTTGCTTCGTTTGAAGTCAATCCCAGTGCTATCACAACACCCAAACAAAAGCAGACCAACAAACGGGGCATATAAAGTAGCCTTCATTTTCGGGTCCAAGCACCTGGTCGATAGTGAGTCAAGGGGCTTGGAAGGCTCAGAGAGTTAGCCTTTAACTACTTCGCCGTCCATCCAGATGTAACATGCTATTTCCGGCCAAGACTGGATGTCATCGTAGTAAGCCGAAAGCCCATTTCCATCCTTCACATTGGTCAAAAGACACTTCTCGCCATTGGGTTTCCATGCCTCCAAAGAGATAACCTTACCATTCTTCCAGTGTCCTTCGCGCTCCTTCTTTCCCTTCCTATACCAATCAGTCGAAAGCCCGTCCAGCTTACCCTCTCTCCAGTATGATTCATTCTCCCTGTTCCCGTTCGTGTGCCAGGTAACACAAAGCCCATCGAGCTGACCTTCTTTGAAGTTACCTGTAAACAACTTCTGGTTTGTCTCCCTAAAAAGCTCAGCCTTCCCAGTGTAGCGTGTACTCTCGTAATAGTAATATTCTTCTCCTTCTTCTTGCTTGCATTCAAGATGATCCAATTTTACTACCCGATCTTTCACAATCCAATCCAAGCGCCTATTCCTCGGACAGTCAAGATTCGGGCAGGATGCGATGAAGCTCTTCTTTCACCGTTCTGGTCGACACTCCTTTCAAGATGATCCAAAGAGAAGTGGAATAAGGAGTACAAGGATCCTTTGAAACAACTTCATTCTATAAACTTCCCCCTCCCCTTTCGGGATGTCAATTCATTCGACCAAGGACTGGGTTGGACTTTCTAAGGACGGACAGGGCGAGCAAACCTGTTCCATTCACTTGGCCCCAAGCTCAGTCTGTGCGGAATCGTTGGCGAGAAGTCTCTTGGCCTCCTTCAGGAGGAAATCGATTTCGGTGAAGGGCTCGTGACCGATATCCTGCCAGCGGACATCGCCCGAGGCATCGACGAGAAAGGTACCGTGCAGGGGAACTTCTTCGAAATCGTCGTAGGCCCGGTAGTCTCGGAAGGTGGCGAGTTTGGGATCGGCGACGAGGGGAAAGGGAATAGAGTCACCATCCTTATTGTAGGCGGTTAGGGCTTGGGCGAGTTCGGCTTGGGACTCCGTGCTAACGGCGACGATTTCCAAGCCCGCTTTACGAAAGGCATCCATCTTGGGAGCGAGAGCCTGAAGTTGCTCGACGCAATGGAGGCAACCGAAACCGAGATAGAAGACCACCACGACGGGACGGCCTTTGTAGTCGGCGAGGGAGAGAGGCTTGCCCGTGGAATCGGGTAGTTTCCATGGGGAGGCCGAAGCTGGTTTCCAGCGGAAGGGTCCGAGCTCGTCGAGGTCGGGAAAGGGGTGTTCGGCGGGATCGTCGGGGTTTGGCTTAAGCTTGAGACGCCAGTCCTCGGGTAAACTGAGGCGTTGGGCGATGGGAGTGAGGCGGGAAAAGACAGGGGTCGAGAGGTCGACGGTTTGGCCGAGTTCGCGCAGTTGGCCGAAGGCTTTGTCGGCCTCCTTCGTTTTCCCGGCAGCGTTGAGAAGGTAAGAGGCTTGGGCGGCGGGTAAAGCCGATTGCGGAGGCTTGGCCACCAAAGTGGCTCCTAATTTAGCGGCTTCTTCATTCTGGCCGACGGCCAGATAGGCTTGAGCCCGGCGAACCTTGTTCATGCTTTTGGCAGCGGCGACGGCTTCCTTGGCTTCTTTCTTTTTACCCTGGGCGAGGAGCTGGTGAACCTTCAGTTCGGCAAGGGCATTCTTGGCGAAGGTAATGCGCTTCTTCTCCTTGGCTTCCTCCTTCTTGCTTTCCTCGGCCTTTTTCTTGGCAGCAGCCAGTTCCTTGGGGTCGGGCTTTTTCTTCTTTTCTTTCGAAGCGTCCGGTTTCTTCGAGGCAACAGTCGAGGCGTTTTGATCGTCGGGCTTTCCCTTCGAGACTTTGGTTTTCTCCTTCGAAACCTCGTCGGTTTTCTTAGGCTTTGGTGAAAGCTTGCTTTCCAACATGGGGCGTATGCGGGCGATGACTTCCTCCCCTTTTTTCAAGTGACCGTTCTTAAAGTGAGCAACGCCAAGAAGCTGGAGACGGCGGCGGCTCTCGTTTGGATCTTCCAAGACTTCGAGTTCCCCCGACTCGCAAAGGTCGGCCAGTTCCTCCCAGAGCTCGAATTGCTCGAGGGTGGAGAGAAGACGGCGGTGGCCATGGGACCCACTCCCGCCCCGCTTGGCGAGGGTATTGTATTTGGGGTGCCGGGGAAGAGAAATCATATTGCGGGCAAGGGCAACGGCCTCCCCCGCCCGGCCGATGGTGGCAAGGTTGCGGCAGAGCCATTCGTTGTTATGAGCGTAGTTGTGAATTTGGTCCGGCATGACGCGGTCCTTCGCCATGTAGGCGTGGTCGATGCGGGCGGAGGCTTCCTGGCTCCGGGTGGCGTCATGAAAGCGCTTGAGCTTGGAGTAGATATGCCCGGACATGTGCCACATGTGGGCGATGCCGGGTGCAGTTTGCCCGCAGAGGCCGGCGGAATTTACCGCTCGGGCGGCCCGCTTGTAATCCCAGAGGTGAATGCGGTAGTGGTGGGCAGGATGGATCGGGTCCACTTTGAAGACCCCTTGGAGAAGCGCGTCCACTGCCTCATGGCTTTGGATCTTCACGCCATTGCGTGAGTTGGCCCAGAACTGGTAGGCGAGCAAGGCACGGGTCTCTAGGTCATCGGGAAACTCGTAAAGAATCTCTTCAAGGGCCTTGGCATAGGCTTGGGCCCGTTCGGTCTTTTTCTCCTTGGGGGTTTTGAAGTACTTGGCCAGAGCATCGACGTGCTTGACCTCCCTGGGCGACGCTGATCCCTTGCGCTTGACCGCCTCGGCGATGAACCCTTGGCCCCGCTTCTCGTTGCCCAAATTTGCCCGAGCCATACCCCAATAAGCCATGGTGCAGTTAGGGTCGAGGACAGCGGCCTGACGGAAGGAGCGCTCGGCCTCCAAGTTCCAAAAACCATGAAGCTGGCCCAACCCTTGGTTGACGAAAGCTTGGCACTTGGGCTTCTTCGTGGTCACGGGAAAGTCTATCTTGGGCATGCCCTTCATGAGGTAGGCCCGTTGGCGCGGCCCCTCGTCGAACGCTTCCCCATGTGCGGAATGCCCGGCGGGTACGGTTGCATTGTCGTCCTTCTCCTTGGCAAGAAGGGGCGTGACGAGTAGAGCGATCGCTACGATTACTGACCACCGAGGAAAAAACGAAAACCAATTTTGCATGAATGTGGGCGAATTAATTGGTACGGGCTGAATCTAGGGTGACGGAACAAAACTCCCAACCATGAGCAAAACAAAGAAAGAGAGCAAATAACAAAGGTCTCATCTAACGATCCAAGCGCCTCTTGGATGAAGGGTCAAGGGATTGGAAGGAATGTCGGGAAGTTAGTTTTCTCCCTCGTTCGGGGGTCTCCTAGATTTGGCGGCCCAGACCTTATCTCCCCGTAAAGGTGATGGAAAAGCCTCACAATCGGACCTAAATGACTGATTCGGAGAGTTTTTTAGTCCATCCGAACAATATCTTTGCCATCGTTGTCATCATTATACGTAATCACCGAAAAATAAGTCAAAAAACGCGCGAATTTGATGACAAAAAAAGGCATACCCTCAACAACCGCCTTCCCTAAGGCGGTCTTCGCATGGGTTCTGCTTGGACTGATCGGGTCTTCGTCTTTGCAGGCGCAAAACACGCCACTGACCAATGCCAACTTCCAGAGTGCGGTGAATCTATGGTTCACCGACGAAGCCAATGCCACCGCCACCTATGGACATATCAAAGACTGGAACGTCACGGGGGTGACGAACATGGATAGTGCCTTCAAGGAACGAACCACATTCAATGAGGACATTGGCGGGTGGGACGTGAGCAACGTGACGAATATGAACAAGATGTTCGAAGGAGCATCATCTTTTAACCGGCCCATCGGTGACTGGAACACGAGTAAGGTCACCAAAATGGCACATATGTTCAGAGATGCAGTTCGATTCAATCAAGCGATCGGGAATTGGAAAGTGAGCAAGGTAGCTTGGATGGCCAATATGTTCAATGGAGCATCAGCATTTAATCAATCGATAAGCGATTGGAATGTCTCAAGCGTAAGACAAATGAATTATATGTTCATAGGATCTGCCTTCAACCAGCCCATCGGAAATTGGGACGTTTCTTCGGTCGAACTAATGGAAAGTATGTTTCGGGAGTCTCCTTTTAATCAACCGATCGGGGACTGGAACACCACTAAGGTAACTCACATGTGGAACATGTTTCAAGGAACCCCTTTCAATAAGCCAATTGGTGACTGGGATGTCTCTTCGTGTACGGTCATGAATAGTATGTTTTACAGAACCCCTTTCAACCAACCAATTGGCAATTGGAATGTCTCATCCGTGACCGATATGGGTAGTATGTTTCGGGAGTCCCCCTTCAACCAACCGATCGGGGATTGGGACACTAGTAAGGTGACCAACATGGCTAACATGTTTAACAGCACCCAATTCAACCAACCGATCGGAGATTGGAACACTAGTAAGGCCACCAACATGAATCATATGTTTCACAAGTCTTCCTTCAACCAACCGATCGGAGACTGGAACGTATCTTCAGTTACCGACATGGGGGGTATGTTTAACAAGTCATCATTCAATCAACCGATTATGAATTGGAATGTCTCCGCTGTAACCAAGATGAATCATATGTTCTATGAAACACCATTCAACCAACCGATCGGGAATTGGAATGTCTCAGCTGTGATCAATATGAGCTACATGTTTGATAAGGCCAGTTCCTTCAACCAACCGATCGGGGACTGGATAATCAGTAAAGTAAGGAGTATGCAAAACATGTTTATGAACGCCTCCTCCTTCAATCAACCCATCGAAAATTGGAATGTTTCCGCAGTCACAAATATGCGAGCTATGTTTTACGGGACCGCCTTCAACCAACCCATCGGGGACTGGAATGTCTCCGCTGTCACGGACATGAGGGCCATGTTCAAGGAAGCTGCTTCCTTCAACCAACCCATCGGAGACTGGGACGTTTCATCCGTCGATGCCTTTGACTACATGTTCGAGCGGGCTTTGGCTTTCAATCAAGAGCTTGGCAAGTGGAGCATCTCGGCCCAGGCGAGCGTCGACGGCATGTTTACATGGGTCGACCCTCTCTCCCTAGCCAACCGCAAGAAGATTCACGCCGCCTTCTCATCCAACCCGAACTGGACCTACGACTGGGCGACCTTTTACCGTCCCATACCCCAGGTGTTGTCCGCTCAGGCCGGGGCCGATCTGAACTACACCTTCAATGGCAAGATCCTGGCGACCGGCGGAATGCCCATCAAAGGGGTCGCCTTCGAGCTGGCCGACAACGTGCTCTTTCGCAAGGCCCAAACCCATCCCGCCGCCTTAGTGGATGGCAACTTTTCCGTCAGCCTGCTCCTCGAGGGTGGCAAGCGCTACTACTACCGGGCGGTGGCAACCAATGAGGTGGGAAGGAACCGTTCTGGACCCAAGAGACTGGTCACGCCCGATTCCAAGACCTACTGGTGGTCGGATTCCTATGCCCAAGCCGGAGGGTGGAGAACCTCACCTTGGTTCGAGACCTTCCGTCCCCATGAGAGCGGATGGGTCTATCACCTGAAGCTCGGATGGGCCTACGCCCATCCCGACGGCTCGGGCGGGTTGTGGCTTTGGATGAAAGACCAAGGATGGCTCTGGACGCGGGAAGGCACCTACCCTTACTTTTGGAAGAATGCAGACGGCAGTTGGCACTACCTGCTCGGATCCACAAACGGACAAGCGGTCTTTGAAGAGTGGCGGGGGGCGGTCTCCTCAGCAGGCAAGCCCTAAGGCAAACGGACGCAACTAGGATGGTTGATTAGCCGAGGCAAATGCTTGGCCGAACAACGAATCACGCTTCGGATAACTCTTCGCTCCCACAACAAGGGCAACGATTTTGTTCTTTCGGTTTTTGGTTGTCATAAATAATCATTCCTTCGCAAACCCGGCAAGTCAGAGTAACCCTGTCGGTGAAGGCGATTTGAGCACAGTTGTTCCTGTATCTTTGGGTGCTCATTCCCATTCCCTTACTGGCTTTGATCTTTTTTAGCCGTTCCTCTTTGGAGTCCATACTTCGTAAGTTCTCAATCAGTTCAATGGCTCTCTTTGCGGTAAAAAGAGCGACGTGTCCGTGAACATGCCGGCCTCCCAAATGAGAATAACCAATTCGGTAGGGTTTACTTTCCCCTTTTTTTACTTATTCGAATGATATTGGTTTTATTTCCTGTTTATTGACCAAGGGCTCCGAATTGGACTGCATTGATTTCATCCCACTTCACTTCAACTTGATCGTAAAAATAGATTCCTTCACTGAAAAAAGGCCGGCAGGAGTAATGACCAAGTTTCGCTTTGGTGAGGCATCATGCAACAAGCTTCCTAGAACGACCATCAAAAGAAGTCCGAATGAAATAGAGGCGACCAACAAGGATTCGGGTTCGAGAATGATAATCGTAACGAAACCCAAAATCAATAATACGACCCCGCAACCGAGCCCAAGCTGAAGTGACTTCCTTTCAAGAACTAAGCTTTCTCCTCTTACATGCATACAATTACCTTCTCATTTCTTGCCCCATAATTACTATTATAATTTGGCATTTTTTTCGTAACCCCACTACCCAAGCATCGCTACAGAGGGGAGTCAACGATCGGCGAACCGAGCCGGCCCGCATGGCGTTACGCCAAAGGTAAGAGGATCGCCCCACCCTTTCGTCTTATTTCTTCTCGGCTTTCGTTTTGGAATTCCCAAGTGA
>Ga0233432_10004891_pt1 | contig 11776 bp, 8 predicted proteins | sample SI_122_August201_6_FD_179870 | JGI IMG/M metagenome (GOLD analysis project Ga0233432, IMG submission 179870) | Seawater microbial communities from Saanich Inlet, British Columbia, Canada - SI_122_August2016_10_MG | ecosystem: Environmental > Aquatic > Marine > Inlet | place: Canada: British...
GATGCTTCTTTCCATTCCTTACTATCAAACCCAAATTCGGCTGCCTTTTGGAGGTCCATTGAGTCTTCTTGATTATTCAATGCTCCCATTGACCCCTTAACACTAACACCTGTTTTTGCTTCGAATGCCTTAGTATTCGTCTTGCCCATGGCAATGGTATTATTTACTTTTTCTACACTTGATGGAGTTCCACCACTAGCAGGTTTGCCGACTGCCTTGCCTACTGGGTCTTGTCCAGATTTGTTTCGAACTGTATCAAACTGTGCTTGGATTTTCTGTTTCTTCTCCCAACTCTCTTTAGTGTGTCCCTTGGGTATGTAAGAGGATTCTCCCTTTACTTCACCACCCATCACAGTTGCAGTTCCACCACCCAACTTAGATCCAGTTTTTACTACATTAGCAAGTTCAGCACTTTCCTTTGCCTGTGTTTCAGAAAGTTTTGCTTGAACAACTGTTGCTTCCTTTGCTTTAATTTGATTATCAATTATTTCTTGTTGTTTCTTTTGCGCCTCTGCTATTTGGTCTTTCTCTTTTTTATCTCTGGTCACTCTTTCTTCTACAATAGTCCTTTTCAACTCATCAATAGATAAATCAGATCCTCTTTTCTTCTTCTCTTCTAGAAGACTTGCAATTTCAGCAATGGTCAATTTAGATTTGCCTTCTTTTTCTCTTTGTGTTTGAAGATCTCTTGCCTCTTTCATTTTAGCACGACTATCTCCAGAAAATGCTGAGAGGAAACCAAAGGCCTTTTTATCCTTCTCTTCCTCTTTCTTCTTTCTTGCTTCTTGTTCCTTTTGAAGTTTCTCCAATTGTTTTTGTTGATTTAATGTGAGGTTATTCTTATTTTCTAATAGTTCAGCAAGTTTTTCTTCTTCCTTCTTTCTTTCTCGTCTTGCCTTCTCATCATCAGTTTGACCTGCTTTAAGTTCTTCCGCATCCATGCCTAGTAATTTTCTACCTAACCAAGATTCTGCTATAGACATTTGAAAACTAAACCACCAGTCACTAAATATACTACTAACATCATTAATTATACCTTTCATTTTATCCCAAACCCATTGAATACCCTTACTAATATTCCCAGGAAGTTCTGCAAAGAAGTCTGTGATATTCAATACCATATTGATGTACCAGTCAGAGTTTGTTATGTCACTGAATACGTCAAAAGCACTACTAACCGAATTGTAGATTAAATTAGGGAGAAATCCTATAGTATTCTTTATTAGCCCTATACCGAAATCTTTGAAGTGTTCCCAAGCACCTGCGAAGTCTCCCGAGAACAAAGCACTAATCATACTGCCTCCAGATTTGAGGGTATCCCATAGTCCCGAAAGAGTCTTTACCACTGTACCACTTATGAAGTCAAAGAGATAACCCACCGCACCATCCATAGTACCTGCAAACAAGTCTCCTATCGTTTTCATTACTTTTACCACAGGATGATCATCTCCAAGTAACATTCCGAATAAACCTGCGATGGCAGATGGAATGCCTGTAAATGAACTAACTACAGACATAAGAGTTTCTTTAAAGAACATTAGTATTTTGTCACCAACTCCAAGACCTGCTCCCTTTGCTCCAAATACAGCAGAGAAACCATCCCACAGTGCCATACCCACAGTTAATACTTGACCAATTACAGGTATTTTAAGGAAAACCCCTTTTAATAATGCAGCCATTGGTTTTAGAAACCCTCCGAGTTTAGATACTCCACCGAAAATGCCGAAAATCTTAGAGAATAGTGGTGAAACCTTTGAACTAATCCAAGAAACCTTTTCCATCAGTGTCTTCATCATTCCACCAGTTCCCTTTGCTCCCTTTGAGGCAATATCTTTTACCTTTGATACTCCATTTGCAATTTTTCCAGTTTTAGCAACCTTTCCATTTGCAATACCTTTTGCCTTTTTAACATCACCAACGTCTACTGTTTTTTGTATTCGTGCCTTTTGATCTAATAATTTTGCTTTCTGTTTTGGACTTATGCCCTTTTTATTTACAGCATCATCAAGTTTATCTAATTTATTTTGAAGTATCTTTTGCGCCTTACCTTGGGATTTGTTTAGTTTTACCTTAGATACTTTTGTTTTTACTGCCTTTGCTGTGCCCTTCACTGCTCCTTTAACCATATCACTTTTTAAAAACTTTCCCCATAGTTGTAACATAGCAGGGTTCAACCCTATTGCGGTTAGTCCTGCGGCTATCAATCCTGCAAACATAGTTCCTTTACTAAACATACCCATTAAGTTGTCAAAGAAACTCCCTCCATTCGAGAAGGTTCCCTTTAGAGCACTCAGTTTTGCCATCAATTCACCTTTCAATGAATTAATTCTTTTGTCGTTCAATAAACGATTTTCGAAGAATTCATTATTTAGTTTATCACCAAAATCTCGAAATCCTTTATTGGACGCAATGCCAAGACTCTTTACACCATTCATGGTAGTAAGACTTGCACTTTTGACTACTGAAGTTGTTTTCTTTATAACCCCAGTATTAGTCTTGGTTGCTTCTAGGTTGGTTTTATTTTGTTCTTTAGATTCGTCACTAATCTTTTGAACTTGTTTAGTGGTACTATTTACGTCTTTTTCAATATTACCAGTCTTCTCTACAATAGTCTTTTCAAGTTTATCATTACTTACTTGGTTTTGTTTTTGGGTTTTGTTGCCCTGTTCGTCTATTTTCTTTTGTACAGTTTCACTGTTATCTCTGTTTTCCTTTTGCGTTTTAGCAGATGCTTGAGTTAAAGACTTTTGTATATTTTTACTTTCTTTCTGTAACCTATCAAAGTTTTCCCTATATTCCTTCTTCATTGATTTGAATGAAGTTGAAACGATTCCCAGTAGTTCCTTCAACATACTTCCCTCGGACTTGGGAGGTGCTACTGGGATAGGGTCTAGTGCTTTTGCCATTTATAGTCTCTTATTGTTTATTTCTTTCTTTGTTCTTGTTTTCTTATATCTTCTTGTTCTTTCAACATATTGTCTATAATATCTATATAAGATTGCCTTTCAAAAGGTGGCAAATTCTCTACATCCTCCTTAGTAAACGATAAAAAATCATAAGCACAAAGTTTTAGTATTTCTTGAAAAACATTAGAAAAACAGGTTCCTGCGATTATCACATTAAAAAAAAATCACTCCAATTCAGTTCAACTTCAATTTTATTATCACACTCAGTACAAGACTTCTCTCCAATGTTCAAGTCATACCCATATGCTTCAATACCCTTTAGAAACTCTTCAATCTTTTTCTTATCATCCATGTGCATCTCTTCTAGGATGTTGATTCTATCGTTGAATTGAAGTTCCATTTCGGTTGCTTTTCCATCTTCATCAACTATTTCCAACTTCTGAATAGAAATTGCCAGAGTATAATTCATTAGGTCTACCGCACTTGGATCTTTTGTTGTAGCAGAAACTTGTTTGAATAGCAACTTCTCAAACTTTCTTGATGGTAACTTGAGAGATAGTTTTATTGGTCGGTCAACCAATTCAATTACCTTTTCCAGTTTCTTCTTATCCTTTAGTTTTTTGAACTTGAGTTTAGATAGACTCATAGTGCCACTATTGTTGTGTTCGCAAGAATTACACTCCCAGTTGTAAGAAAAGTCCTCACTTACTGATTCCTTTCGCAATTCAATCAACAGGGCATCCCTGTCCTTTGTTAGGAGGGTATCCACATTGAATCCCTTAGTAATAACACAATTTGTGATAAGGGTGTCAAATGCCTCGTTCATTAGCACTTGGTCTTCTTTCTCGATTGCTTTTAGAATTGCCTTTTGTTCACGTGTTGTGAAAGGTCTTAGGAAAATGTCTTCACCTGAGGATGGGATGGTGAACTTGATTTCTGGTACTTCTGTTTTTGCACCACGAAACGCACTTAAAGCATTACTCATAAATAAACTCCGAACTAAACGAACTGATTGTACATTTATTTATAGGAGTTTTTTCTAAAAAGGAACTTTTATATCAGTAGAAAGTGGAGCATTGATAACTTTATCTCTAAATGCACTTCCTGCTGATCTTAATCCACCACCAAATAATCCACCACCTGTTTGGAATGCCTCGTTCACTTCATGTGCCATTGCAAGTCCGAAACCCTCAACATCATTCATCTTAAAATAATCATATGAGAACGTTACTGAAAACTTTACTATTTCTCCACTACTATTATCTACTGAGAAACCTCCAATTTCGGATGGCCACAACCCTTTAAACGAATAGCAATGGATTGGTATGTCTGTGGGTGATAATAGGCAAGCAAAGGCACTGTATGACTTATATGCGGATGGTAAACCATATGAGTGGTTTGTATCATTGGTTACTAATTGATGCCACTTCAATAGCATACTTCTAATGAGCATAGCATTATCACCATTAAACTCTACGGTCCAAGGACTATATACTTTTGTTCCTGCTATGTTTATCTTAGGCAACCCCTCTTGAATATTTACTGGGGTGGCAGGGGTTTGAGTTGCAGGTAGGGACATTGAAGTGCAAAACGTACTCATCACTTGAGTGAGAGTCATACCCCTACCAGAATTAACAACTGAGGATACTATCTTGTTTGCTATGGGATTAGATATTGCACCTGCACTATCCATTCCCCCTTTAAAATCAAAAATCCCAAGGTTGAAGTGATTTCCTTTTACGAAACCATTTGTTTTTCTTCTAAACCTTGCGATTTTTGACATTATATTTCACGAACTTATAAAGGTTATAATAGTACGAGACTATTATGCAGGAGCAGTAGGATTAAACCTAACTCCTGCGATTCCCTTAACAGAAACACCATTGAAACGTCCATCGTCACCAACGTCAATATCAACGTCAGAGAAGATCATGTCACCATCAAGTGAGTTCATGAAGAATTGGTCGTAAGTGAATGTTACTGCAAATTCAGCAATTGCTCCACCTGCTTGATCAAAAGCAATCTCACCGATATTAGATGGGAATGCACCAACAAACGTACAAGTAGAAGTAATTTGTCCATCAGCTGAAAGTTGCGATACACTCAAACCATCTTGCTTGTAAACATTGTGTGGTTGAGTGATAAGGTTTTGTGAGTTGTATGCCAAAGATGCCCAACTTATAAAGATATTTCTAAGTCCATGTGCTTCGTCACAAAGAAAGTTTACTTCCCATTCTGGAAAGTCTTGCCTATCGTCAATCTTCATAGGCATACCACGATATGGAATTTCCAATGTGGTGTGCGTTACAGCAGGAAGTGAAGTTGTTCTTGCCAACGCAGTTAGAACTTCTTGATCTCCAACTTGTGGAATTCTCACGATAAAGTATTGATTACGAGCAACACTGTGTACTCGTTGCCTAAAAGTTGCTAGATTGAATGCCATTGGGACTCCTTATTTGTTTGTTGCTTATTTGTATTTATATCTAATTATATGAAGTGGGGCAAAGTTTTTTCAAACTCTGCCCCGAACTATCATTTATCAGACTCCACCACCTTGAATAACCTCATCGAATGACAAGGTTCCACCAACGTCTGCGATGGTGATTTTCACGAATTCTGCAGCTGGAGTAGGTCGAATCAACAACCATCCAACGAACTCATTTCTTGCTACAACTTCAGCAGGATTGTTTGAGTCATCACAGACAACCTTATACTCAAGAATACCTCTACGTTGAAAGATACCATTGAGGTAGTTGTTTACTTGAGTTCTCCACTGTGCTCTAGTGAGTTCATCATTAGGTGCGAAGAGAACGAAGTTACTGAATCGTGCAATGTCTCTTGCAATCTTGATGTAGAGGTTTCTAACATTGAGTCTGTCAGTGTTAGAAGCAGTTGCTTGAAGTGTCTTTTGACCCATGATAACAACACCTTCAGTTGAGAAGTCAACAATAGGATTGATACGATTGGTGTAAAGAACCTTTTGTTGCTCATCCGAAGGAGTATATGCAACACGAAGAACACCACTGGGGATGATACCACGTTCGAAACCTGCAAATGCCCACCATGGATCAAAGTTATCAAAGGTGAATGCCATTCTGTTAGCAATGTGACCAGTACAAGGAATCCATCTTTTCTTATCATTGAACTCATCATATACTTCAAAGAAGTTAGCATAAATCGCAGAGTAAGAAGAGTTGATTTTCAAAGTACCATTTACATACTCTTTGATCAACTTAGTTGGTTTAGTTGTCTTCTGATTAGTAGAAAGATTGATCATGGTATCTGCTGTAGGAGCAAGGATACCAATACAGTTCTTACGTGACTGGCAGATAGTGTCAATACGTTGCTTCACTGGAGTTGGGAAGTCAAGGTCAATGATTGCATTTCCTTGAATACCGAGAGAAGATCCATAGTTGTTGTTCAATTGAATGATAAAATCATCAGTCAAGTCTCCAAGATCAGTAGTTAGAGCATCTCCACCAGGAAGTGCGGTTTCTGCTACAGATCTTACAACAATATCTTTTGCGGTATTCTCTGCTGTTCCTGCAAGAACTCTTAGGTTGTTAGATCCATTTTCAACAACATTGTTAATGAAAATGTTTTGTCCTAGAGTATCTTTTCCATCTCGGTCTACTGATACAATCCAGTTTGCGATCAAGTTACCATTTTGATACTCATAGAATGCAAATTGATCATCAGATGAAGGACCATACTCAAAAGAGAGATATTGGTTCAGAGTTGCAACGTTGATCTTGTAGTTGTTAGAAGGATCAATAATATCCTCAACAATTTCAAGTGTTACTCCACCACCAGAAGATGCAGTGTTATATGTAGTTTGTCCAAGAGTTAGAAGATCTTCTTCAGAGAATGTTTCTGAGAGTTCTGCTTGAAGGTCTTGAAGAAGGTCGTAGTCACTTCTGTTCAACATTGCAAATCCAACATTGTTATACAAAGTTCCAGGTCCTACTGCAAATACACTGATTTGGTTACTGATTTCCGATTCGTCATAAAAACCACCACTTAGTGCAGGTACGTTTGCTGTTCCTGCTGATACTTCTTGTAGTGATCCATATGTGAGGGGATACAATGCTGTTTGTGGAGTGTTAGTAATCTTCACAGTATCATTTGCTTCGACTGCTCCATCTGGATGAACAAAAGAACCAGAGATTGCTAGTTGTGCTTCACCTACTGTGATTCCTGGGCATCTTACTTCTCCACCCTCGACACGTGCGATCCACACTGAGTTGGTAGCATCAAGCATAGTTGCAACAGGAAAGAAATACTTATAGTTTATATCATCGGGTGCACCGAAAACATCAATAAGTTGTTTTCGTGACTCAACTCTGATTGCCTCGTTTACTGGTCCCTTAGAATAAGCACCTACTGTCATGAAAGACGTAATAGACGATTGTTCGATACGTTGAGAGAAAGATCTTTCGATAATCTCAACACCTGCTTTTGTGTTCTCTGCCATTGTTTTTCCTCACGAAAATTGTTTATTTACTTATATTTATAATTTCTAAGACTTACCAACCAAACTCTTCACTAACATCAATGTCAGAGAAATCCACTGGTTTGAACTCTTCTCTCTCATATTCATTTATATTGTATTCTTTATTGGTTTGGGATGTTTCTACTGACTCCTCAGAACGAATACCAAGTTTATTTCTTTCATATTCTTCTAAGTCTTTCCAGTATTGAGTATTTATAAAGTAACATGCCCAAACAAGTGCCATGACCAAATCATCATGTGCTTTCTTACCTTCACAGGCATAAATATTTGGTTTGGTTTCTACAAACCCTTGAAGTTCTTTATATGTCTCTTTATCATATACTTTGAGGTAGTCTTCCTCAAGAAACATTTTCATGTAAGAGGTTGACTGTGCTTTACTTCTAACGTTTGCAGTAACACCATGTTCTTTAGCACCATATGCACGATATAGGTTCTCATACTCAAAGGTTTCCCATAAGTCAATACAGATCTGGTGTCCGAATGTATTGTTTTCCACTATAATATAAGCATCATTATATAGTCTACCTATCTCATTGATCTTCTCTGTGAACTGTTCTGGTCTAATGAAGTTGTCTCTGAATACTGCAACTTGTTTATACTTACCCTTTACTGTAACATCTATCACTTGTATGGTTGAAAAGTCTTTGCCTACTCCCTTTGCTACGTCAGCAGATAATAAATAAAGTCTATTTGGTTTTGGTTTGTGCCACACTCTGAAGTTTCCACCATCATACTCGGCAGTTGGTTCTATCATGTTGTTACCCATTCTCTCAAGATGTGAACCTGCGACCAAGGTGTTTGATGAACCAAGGAAACTCATTTCGTATTCTTGCTTCCATCTTACAAGACCAACTTCTTTGATAGTCCTTGCCTTGAACTCTTCATTACGATCTGGGACTTCATCCCATTCCATGTCTACAAGATGGAACCCATTGCCTTCGTCACTCTTTGCACCTTTATATAGGTCATAGAATAATCCAGATGCTCCATTTGGGGTTGAAATAATACAGCAACGTCCACCTGTTGACAATGTAGGTTGAGCAGCTGTATAGAAATCATCCACAATGTGTGGTGGAACGAAAGCAAACTCATCAAGCAATAGAAAGGTTATTGACTGACCACGTATAGTGTCTGGAGTTGTAGTTCCAGAACGTATCTTAGAACCATCTTCAAACTCGATAGTTGTTGCATCATACTTCTTTACACCTTTCTTCAAGTATGGTGGGAGTTCCTCATATATAACCTTTATATCATTCAACAATTGTTTTGACATATCTCCCTTATGTGCAAGTAAGAATATGTTTACTGGTTTGTCAGAGTATAGTGCAACATGAAGGACATAAATAGATGCGGTAAGTGATTTACCTGCCTGTCTTGGGAATACTGTCAATACCCTCTTGTGATTATCCATTGCATCTAACAAACGCAACTGGTAGTCACGAACATCCAATGGTATAATACCTTTGATTGGGTGAATTGCTACTGCGTGGTTTAGTGCAAAGTATGTGGATGATTTGGCACACTTAGTGTACTCATTTATCATCGTCCTCGTCCAATCATGTTCTATATTAGGACGAATTACACGTTCGTCATCATAAACTAATGCCATATACTAACCAATTAATGCTTTCAATCCTATTCCTAGCAAAATCCCTGTTGCTACTTTACTTAATCCACTCATTGCACCCTTCAGTAATTCTGGGAGTTTCTTCTTTAGTGTATTCTTTACAGAAGGGAGTTCAGCAAATTTGTCTTCTTGTTTTGCAATATCATCCTCTAATTCCAATTTCCTTTTCAATAATGGAAGAGAATCTCTATCACCATCACTTCCCTTTTCGGGAGTTGGTGGAGTTTCACCATCATCTTTAGGAGTTTCTTCTTCTGAGGATGATGGTTCTGGGGGAGGTGTTACTGGTTCTTCAGTTGAATCCTTTTCAGCATTCTCCTTCTCTTTCTTTTTCAAGAGTTTATCAGCATTCTTTACTTCTTTATCATATCTCTTCAATTGAGAAGATTCTTCGGGAGTAAGTTCACCATCTTTCTCTGTATCTTTTGCTAGGATTTTATCCAATTTCCCTTCAACTTCATCACGATAAGTTTTAAGTTCTTCATAAGACATTTTTGCCATCTGATCCTTGTTTGCCTCGACCAACATTGATAATTCCATTATCAAATATTCTTTAGTTTCTAACATCAGTCCTCGGTTGATCTTGTTTTTCATATGGTAATAATTATGAACACCTTGTGTTCCTTCACTTACTTTGGACATTCTTTTATCCTTTTCGATGACCATAATACATTCTTCCACCAATTCAGTGGATTCATTCAGATTAACACTTTTAAAATAATCTTTAAATTGCTCAGTGAGTTTGAGAGTTTCATAATCTTTACTCATAAAGGATTCAGTTTGCTTGTCATCTTTTTGTTTTTCCTTAGCACCTCTAATCTTATTCTTGGCACTCTCAAGATCAATCGGTTCCGCATTATCCCCATATAATTGATCTTGTGATGTATTATGCACACTTACAACATCATCAAGATTATATGTAGTATCCTGTACCTCTATGGTCTGCTTACCCTCTTTTGCCATCATACTAAGAATCTTCTTTGATTTAGAAATATTCTTTTCTTCACTCTTGATGTTAGTTTCAACTTCTTTAAGTTCTTGTTTCAACCCCTTGATAACTTCCTTTAATCTTTTTGCCTGTACCTTCTCTTTGCTAGTCTTGAGTGTTCTATTTCCATCTTCTTCAAGAAGAGTTATACCTTCAACTAATTGTCCAAACTCATAAGACAAATCATTTTCATACTTTGCGATTTCATCTCTATTCTCATTCAAGAAAATAAGGAATGCTTGCCTCTCTTCTTTAGTCATCTCTGATATACTAGCATTCTTTGCTCGGTTCTTCACAATACCCATGATATATGCCCAATCAGAATCAGAAAGTTCACTTTCCTTCTTCTTCTCTTTATCGGAATGTTGCTCAATAGCATCTTTCCAGTATCTCTCCACATCCTCTACAGGGATACCATTCTCTTTTGCTATGTTTGTTAAGGCAGGATTTGGCATAACTAAATCAACTTCTTCGATTGTGCTTTAGTAAGTTTGGTCTTTCCAGTGAACTCCTTGAATGATGCTTTCCAATCCTTTGCTTTGGACTCTGTTTCAGCAACATGTTGAACCCATGCGTCAACGAAGTCTTTTACTTCTGGGGATTTGTCTAGTCCTGTTACTTCAGCAAGAGTACCATCGGACAAAGCAATGATTTGATGTATAAGTTTCTTCACATTACTTTCAAGACCAGAGAAAATATCTTCCTCGGTTAGGGTATCATCATAACGGGTGTCCCAATCTACACTCTCTTGGAAAATATCTTGAGTGAGTTTAGTCTTAGGTACATTATCAGTAACCCAAGTATGGAGTTCCTTTTTCATACCATCACGATCAAGCATCTTACCACCTGGTTTCTTTACAGTCATATACTTAAAGTCTTTGATTACTGGTTGTCCCTTGCTGTTTGAAATGATCTCATCATTTTTATCAGTATAGAATACAGTATTCTCTCTATTGTTTAGAACAACATAGAATCCACCATCCATATCTTTAGGGAACTTACCTTTCTGGATAACACTCCACATAGTATTAGCTGCACCACTGTGGGTCTTCAGCATAATATCATCGGGAACAACTCTTTCTCTTGTAGCATTTTGTTTGACAGCAATAGAATACTTGGTTAGAATCCAAGTCAAATGAATATCCTTTGGTTGGTATCCAGTTTTAACAAGATCTGGGAGAACGTCTGTAATATCTCCAATATCCTTCGATGTAACATCAAACATAATGTTTGGTAGTCTTCCTTCAGATGCTCCTGCAAGAAGGTGGTCAAGTGTCTTTTCCTTGATTCCCTTTCCCTTTACAAACATATGAAGTTTGAATACATCTTTAGGATTCTTGAGTTCCAGTCCTTGGATCTCGGGATATTTCTTCTTGAGTTTTGCAATCTTTAGGAATGCTTTCTTCATCTCATCCACATCTCTCACACGAAAGTCTATACTGTTCATGAAGTTCTCAGATGCGAATCCCTTGCCCGATCCTGCTCCACCCGCTAGGAATACAATTTGACCATACTTCTTGCCACCATTGTAGAGAATCTGTTTTTCAGTAAGTAGTTCTACTTCTTGACTCTCAACAATAGTTTCTTCTACTCTGCGTGTCTCTTCAGAAAGAGTTTCGTTGACAAGATCTACTAGACTTTTACTATATTCCATTTTGTTCTCCCTATGAAATGTACATGTTGAGTTCGTATTTCTTCTCCATCCCATATACTTGGAATTGGAGTGTCTTTCTTTGTGGTTT
>Ga0233432_10004892_pt1 | contig 11774 bp, 9 predicted proteins | sample SI_122_August201_6_FD_179870 | JGI IMG/M metagenome (GOLD analysis project Ga0233432, IMG submission 179870) | Seawater microbial communities from Saanich Inlet, British Columbia, Canada - SI_122_August2016_10_MG | ecosystem: Environmental > Aquatic > Marine > Inlet | place: Canada: British...
CTTGTGGCAGTACAGACGATTATGGTTAGAGAGAGGGCCTCAATTAAGTCAGGAAGGCATCTTGTAGATTCTAGAAAGAATAGGTTGTCGCCAATCCATTAAATAAGCGAGAGATCGAGCGATGCTGTTTGATGCTGGCGATCTACTCTTCGATCTGTATCTCTTCGACCTGTGCCGAATTCTGCTTCTGTCGATTTTTAAATACAATTAAAAGTGCAACCCAAAACCCAAGAAATGCTCCTACGCAGGCGAGAACGATCAATGGACGCCTAGGATCATGATTGAGAGAGTAAGCGCCTATCGCCTGAGCTATTCCCCAGACAATAAGACCTCCAAAGATCCAACGGATAAGGATTTTGGATCCTGGAGGATTAGAACGGGGGATCTTGCCTGCGCTGGAAGAATGCTTGAGAGAATCGACCATTGGTTCAATAGTTTTGTTTTCCACGAGAGATTCTGAGTATGACAAAAAGTCTCATTTAAATGCTATTAAGACTCTTGGGTTGTTAAGACTCTTGGATAGTGTACCGGCCGCGTGTGCATTTATGACAGGGAGTGCCTCAAAGTAGGACGGCGCAAAAAAAAAAGGCCCCCGGAAAGGCTTAGGTCCCAGGGGGGCGGAGAACCTGAGCCATTTCCGGGAGCGATTGGACGTTAAGGACTGGATGTCGAAGTACTGAGTTTTTTGTGCCGATAGCTCTATTCTGCTGAAAAAATCTGATTCGACTTTATATTCCCTTCTCTATTTCAGATGGTGGGACGGTAATTACGCAACGTTTCATGGGTCAAGAGTGATTTTATGAATGGGGTGTCGTGTCTCTGGAATACGAATTAGTTTTCTGAGAAAATGCCATGATTTTTCGTTATCGCTCTACAATATGAAGGCATGTCGAAAAGAATCATTGTTCAAACTAAGGATGTTTCCTATGTCACCCAGCCAGCCAATCACCTCTCCTCGATCTATCATTCCAGGTTCTGGTAGTCCGCCTACCCCAACTGCTTGGCAGTCTGCTTTTAGTAGTGCGCTTCCCTATGAAGAATTTCTGAAAGAGTATGCAACTGCTGAAAACAAAAAGAAGTGGGAGGCTGCTCGCTCACATGTTTCTCTGAATTCCGACCATCAACGGGTGCTCGAAGGCTTTGTTCGTCGAATGCCAGTCATGGTCCTCACCGGAGCGTGGTGCGGTGATTGTGCAAGTCAATGTCCCATATTTAAACATTTTTCGGATGCCACATCTTGCATCGATTTGCGATTTTTAGACCGTGATGCACAGCCAGAGATAGCCGCCCATTTGACTGTTTGTGGTGGTCAGCGAGTGCCTGTAGCAATTTTCTTCAGTGAAGATTTTTTTCCAATTGTTACACATGGTGACCGCACTCTCTCAGCATATCGAATGGCAATAGCTGAGCATGCAGGTTCAAGTTGCTCCACAGGTATTATTCAACCAAGTGAAGAAGCGTTGCAGTCTGTTGTGAGTGACTGGCTCGATGTTTTTGAGCGAGTCCAACTCATCCTTAGGTTATCTGGTCGGTTGAGAAAAATTCATAATGATTGAGTTGTCTTAAATCTGAAAATGAGAGAAGGATCATGACAAGCCGTGAACGTTGGACAGTGTACCCACTTCTTTTTCTTGCTATAGGGCTGGCAATTCGTCCTGGTGAATCTGAATTTGAAATAAATACTGAAGTTCTCTCGTCTTCTCAGGTTCGGTGCCGCGAGCTACTCATTGAGTCTGATGATGGAACTGTTTTGATCCACATGGGCCGTGTGGTTGAGGGCGGTGGTGGTCGTATTGAAGTCAAAGATTCATCTGGAGAAAACACTGTGGCTATAGGAGCGAGGCCAGGCGAGTCATTCGGGAGAGTTGAATTCTTTGACGATGAAGGTCGTCTTCGCTCTGTTTTGGATGGTCTCGACTAGTGGAAAGCTTTTTACGCGAGTTCGCTGTTCGTGCTTGCAAGAATTCACGAGAGGAAAATGCTGTTTAAGAGTACAAGGTTTAAAGACGAACAATTTTTGGAGACACATAAGGTTTTTTTTGAGAAAATCGGTTCCCAATAGCCTGTAGATTTTTGTTGGTGGTTCTACGAACGCCCCAGTTCACCTTGCCACGGCAAACGACAGTGAGTTCAAAAAGTCGCGAGGCTCGTACAGATACGTCGAGCACTCACCTCTCTCGCTAATGATGACTACAAGGAAGTGTTAGGCAAGGCGGCACGAAATACGAAACGGTCAGCGTCGGTCGGTAGCCATCAGAGGCCGTCACAGGAAACGGGGTCTAAAGAAAACCCCGTAAACGCGAACACTACAAAACAAACAGTACGCCCGGAGGGATTCGAACCCCCAACCCTCGGTTCCGAAGACCGATGCTCTATCCAATTGAGCTACGGACGCATTAGCTTTAGTGTACCAAGCGCGGGCTGAGTCTGCGATGGGCTATTCGTAAGGTTCAAGACCAACTTCATTCGGCATTGTTTTGGGGGTTAAGTTGACCGGATCTGTTTTGTGAGGCACCATATAGATTAGGCGTTTGTTCTCTTGCCTTACGGGCATGTTACCGCTTTTATCCAACGTTTTTTTTGCCATGTCTAATGTTACCCTTCGGGTGCTCCACGGTGCTGATCGAGGGAAAATTTACAGTGACGTTGGCACCCCTATTACTGTCGGACGGGAGGAGGGGAATACGATTCAGCTTAATGATGAACGAATTAGTCGTTATCATCTAAAACTTCAAGCTGATCACGCAAAAATTGTGTTAACAGACCTCGACAGTACGAATGGAACAAAAGTCAATGGTGAGGAAATTCATGTTCGCATAGTACGCGATGGTGATATGATAGCGGTCGGTCGATCAGTGTTATTGATTGGTTCGCATAGTGACATAGATCGTCGTATTGCTGATATTGCTTCGAAAATGCCTGGTGATGACCAAGGTCGTGCTCGTGCAATGCAGGAGCGGCTAGAGCGTGCTTCAAAGCATCAATCAGACATTATCGAAGATCTTGGTGATGCGAAGTTGCCGCTGCTGCCGAGCGGCCCACCGCCTCTGCCTGAGCAGTTGAGTCCTGCACAGTCAGCGGAACTCTGTGAGTTGCTTGATTATGTTCAAGCTATACTAAGGGAAACAATGGAGGGGGCAGTAATGCGTCCTGGGCATGAGAAAGTTGAAATAGATTTCGCGCCATGGCAAGGTCTACTTGATCTGCAGGCAAGTCTTGCTGAAATGTTAAGGCAAATTGGCGAACCTGCGTCAGACTGAGTTCATTTTTAGGAAATTTTTATTTGGATAGCCTCCTCGCGACGCCCATGGAAGAGCACGCTGATGGAAACAGACATATCAAAATCATTTACTCATCTTCATTGCCACAGCCACTATAGTTTGCTGGATGGCGCGAGTTCTATAGATCGGCTCGTCCATCGTGCGAGTGAACTCGGGATGAATTCTTTAGCAATTACTGATCATGGAAACTTGCACGGCGCATTAGAGTTCTACAGTAAAGCCAAAAACGTTGGCCTGAATCCTATCATTGGCTACGAGGCATATATCGCACCAGGCAGTCGGTTTCAGAAGGATTCAGGAAGCCAAAAGGAGGCAAGCTATCACCTCACGTTACTCGCCCAAAACCGTACTGGGTTTGCGAATCTCTTGAAGCTTGCAACCAAAGCATCGCTTGAGGGATTTTATTTCAAACCGCGGATAGATCGAGAAATACTTGCAGCTCATTCAGAAGGATTAATCTGTCTTTCAGGATGTCTTTCCAGTGAATTCAGCCGGGCACTCATAGGATCATCTCGTGAGCAACAGGAGTCACTCAATCAGGGACGTCAGGTAGCAGGTTGGTTTCAGAAGCTTTTTGGTGATCGTTATTTTATTGAGGTTCAGGACAACGGGTTGGATCTGCAGCGGCAGGTAACTGCAGCAGCAGTCGATCTCTCGAATGAAATGGGTATTCCGCCTGTTGCTACTTGCGATTGTCACTACGTAAATCGTGAAGATGCTGAAGCTCAAGATATTTTGCTTTGTGTGAACACGGGTCGATTTCGGAATGATGCATCGCGCATGCGAATGGATTCAACGGAATTTTATCTGAAGAGTCCTTCGGAAATGTATGACTCGTTTACTGAGCATGATAGACAGTGGGTGAATAACGCGGTTGGGATGAGTCAACAAATTGCTGACTCGGTCTCTATTGAATTAGAGCTAGGCAAGCGTCATTTCCCTGGCTTTGACCTTCCATCAGGAACAACGGCTGCCGATGAGCTAAAGCGACTTTGTGTAGATGGATTGAGGGCACGGTATGCAGCAACAGACAAGCGATGGCGTGATGTCCCTGGTGGTGAGCTTCAATCGAATGTTGTAGGGCGTTTGGAAAGAGAACTTGATGTAATCAATACGCTTGGTTTTGCTAGTTACTTTCTCATTTGCTGGGACTTTGTTCGTCATGCTCGAGAAAAGGGTATTCCTGCCTCAGCGAGAGGGAGTGGCGTCGGTTCGCTGGTTGCTTATTCACTCTATCTCTCTCATGTTTGCCCGCTTGAGTACGACCTGCTCTTTGAGCGTTTTCTTGACGTGAGTCGCCTTGAAGCACCTGATATAGATATAGATTTTTGCAAGCAGAGACGCGGTGAGGTCATTGACTACGTAAAGCAGAAGTACGGTGAAGCAAACGTTGCACAGATTGGAACTTTTGGGACGCTTGCTGCTCGGGCAGCAATTCGAGATGTTGGTCGCGCTCTTGGGATTTCGATACCGCAGGTCGATAAGATTGTTTCTCTGGTACCAGATCAACTGGGCATTTCCCTAGCAGAGGCAACGGCTCCGGGTTCTCAGCTCGCAGAGGCATGTGAAGCGGATGCTCAGGTCCGTGAGCTTGTTGACTTGGCGAGTCGCATTGAGGGACTTGCCCGTAATGTGGGCACGCATGCTGCTGCAGTTGTTATTGCTGATCAGCCACTATCTGAGTACGTGCCGCTTCAAAGAGTGACTGGGAAAGAAGAAGTCATTACGCAGTGGTCCATGGGAGACGTCGAGCGAGCCGGCTTGATGAAAATGGACTTCCTTGGTCTTCGGTATCTTACGATTGTTACGAAGACGCTCGAAATCATCGAACGAACGCGAGGAGAAATTCTAGATCCGTTGGTGTTTCCCCTAGATGATGCTGAAACTTTTGCACTTCTTTGTCGCGGGGAAACAAAGGGTATTTTTCAGCTAGAAAGTGGTGGTATTCGCGATCTCTTACAGCGGATGAAGCCAGATCACTTTCTAGACATTGTTGCAGTGAATGCTTTGTATCGCCCAGGCCCACTCGAAGGTGGCATGGTTGACGATTACGTCGCAGTGAAGCACGGGCGTCAGCAGGCAGAGTATCCGCATCCTGTTATGAAAGATGTTCTTGAAGAAACTCATGGTGTCATGGTCTACCAAGAGCAAGTGATGCGAATTCTGGAACGCCTTGGTGGTATTGAACTGTCGAGTGCATATACATGCATTAAGGCAATTAGCAAGAAAAAGTATGAAACCATTGCGGCATTTCGTGAGCAATTTGTTGCGGGGGCTGAAGAAAAAGGCCTTTCAAAAACGGAGGCTGCAAATCTCTTTAGCCTCATTGAAAAATTTGCGGGATATGGATTCAATAAAAGCCATTCAACAGCATATGCACTTCTAGCATGGCAAACGGCGTACCTCAAAACGCACTATCCTACTGAGTTTATGGCCGCCTTACTCACCGGTGATATTCCAGCCCGAAACTTTAAAAAGAAAGATTCGGTTGTCGAACACTTAGAGGACTGCCGACGGATGGAGATTCTAACCAATTCGCCAGATGTCAATACATCTGAAGCCGAGTTCGCAGCAAAAGAAGGCGAAATTTTATTCGGTCTTTCTGCCATCAAAGGGTGTGGCAAACAGGCGGCAGAAGCCATTGTTCATGAGCGGGTGCGAAATGGTGATTACCGAGACCTTTTTGATCTTTGTGGAAGAGTTGATGGCTCTGTAGTCAATAAGACGGCGCTCGAAAATTTGACAAAGGCTGGAGCCTTAGACAGTCTGCTTGGTCAACAGGAGCATCGAGGAGCTTTATTTGCTGGCATAGAACGGGCGATTTCTTCTGGAGCTGCAAGGTTAGCAGACCGCCGAAGTGGACAGAAAAATTTGTTTGCGGCCTTCGAGGACGCTGAGCCGGAAGAAGAACCAGCTGCCGTTCTTCCTGAGGTGCCACCGTTTACAGACTTCGAGATGCGTTCGTTTGAAAAAGAAGTATTGGGTTACTACGTCCACAGTCACCCATTGGCAGAGTACAAGTCTATTCTGCAGACGGTGTGTACTCACGGTTCAATGGATGTAGGCAATGCTAACCCGCGCAGTGAGGTTGTGATGGGTGGCCTGATTGGATCACTAAAGTTATCGAATACAAAACAACCAAGACCAGGGGCAACATATACCCGTTATGGGATGTTTGATCTTGAAGATATGCAGGGGCTTGTACGGAGCATCTGTTGGCCGGAAGAGTATGCAAGGCTTGGGGAGTTTCTATCGCAAGATGCTGTAGTAGTTGTTGCTGGGACAGTCGACAGACGTGCGGGTAGTGAGGAAACAAATCTTATTATTAACGATGTCATCCCGATTGCAGAAATCTGGAACCGACCAGTCAAATATATACATCTTAAAATATCCGAGAAAAAACACGATTGTGAAGTTCTCGATCAACTTAAAGAGTTGATAACACGTCATGCGGGCGAGACACCAGTCCGCATGATTATAGAACTGCTGGATGGGAGACGTGCATTGCTGGACGTTGATGGGCAGAGGGTAAAGTGGTCGGGTGAGCTACTGGACGAGATCGAGGGTTTGCTCGGGGCTGGGTCAGTTCGTGTGCAGACATCATTTGCTGGAAGCCGGCAAGATAATCGTAATTCCAAGAAGCGGCGGACATTCCAAAACACATGATTTTGCTGTGTCATTCACGAGATAAGACTATCGCTTACAAGCTCGTTCTCGAGATCAGAAGTTGCCTTTTTGTGTGGTGAGAATTGTATTACGACGCAGTAAAACGCTATTTTTCTGAAAAAGCTCGCATTGCTCTAGGCTTTATTGGGGACTACTCTTCCGTAGTCGGGAATCTCCATGAGGTCCTGGCTGCTCAAAATCGTTTCCCGTTATTCCCTTAGAGGGAGTTTTCTATGCAAACTTTTATCCGCCGCGTGTCACGGATTTTTGTTTTCTTTAATAAGCTTTGCTTGGCTGGTGCACTGATCTGTGCAATGGTCTTTCCGGTTACAGCGAATGCCCAGCAGCAGGGCGGTGGGCAGCAAGGTGGTGGGCAACAAGGTGGCGGACAGCAAGGCGGTGGACAGCAAGGCGGCGGACAACAAGGCGGTGGACAGCAAGGCGGTGGTACAGGTAGCCAGGCGGGAGGGTCAGGTATTGTTGTTGATCCTCAAGGGGTGCTACGAGTTCTGACTATGTCAGATTCAAAGCTCAATAGAATTCGCCAGCAGTCAAGCGTCGAGCAACTTCCTAGAAATCTTCGCCGTCACTCAAAATTACGAAAGATTGCGTTAGGACGACTCGAAGCAAATCTTACTAATGCTCTTGAGTCCGGTAATGAACTTCCAGACGAAATTACTAACCTCGCTGGTCTTACGCAAATACGATACGTCTTTGTGTATCCAGCAACCTCTGATAAGCCCGGAGAGATAGTTCTTGCTGGCCCTGCGGAGCCTTGGGTAGAAGATAGTTTTGGTCGATCAATCGGTATCAAGTCGGAAGCACCTACTGTTCAGCTCGAAGACTTGGTTGCTGCACTTCGTGTTTTTCCACCTGGTCAGCCGTCCGATACGTTGGTCGGCTGTTCGATAGATCCGACACAAGAAGGCTTGGCTAGTATGCAGGCCTATCTTCAGCGCATTGGAACAGTGAATCCACAAGGAACCGAAGGCGGGATTGTGCGTGGACTACGTGAAGCTCTTGGCCCACAGACAGTCACAGTACAAGGCGTTTCACCTCATACTCACTTTGCGCAGGTTCTCGTTGAGGCCGACTATCGCATGAAACTCATCGGCATTGGTCTGGAGAAACCACCCGTCAGGATGAGTACATGGATTGATCTCACATCGGCAGGCAGCGTTGCAAAAAATGCATTACAGCGCTGGTTTTTTACTCCCAACTACGAGTGTCTTAAAGTCAGTGAGGATGATTTGGCAATTGAACTTGTTGGTGACGGGGTCAAGCTCATTGGGGCGGATGAGATGGTGTTGCCTAATGGTCGAAGAATAAGCTCTCAACAGCCAAGTCGTGCTAGTAAATTATTTACCCAAGCTTTTACCTTGAAATATCCAGAAATTGCTCGGCAGCATCCAGTCTATGCTCAGTTAAAGACTTTAATTGATTTAGCAGTAGTAGCAGCGTACCTTCAGGAGCATGGTGCATACGAGAGTACTGAATGGTCAGCAAGTAGTCTGCTGGACGAAGGTGTGTATCCGATCGAACGGTTTGTTGCTCCACAAAAAATTGATTGTGCAGTGAATGCAGTTCGACGAGGCAGCCGATTACTGACTCCAATCGGTGGTGGTGTTGTCATCATGCCACGGGAATCATTTGCACGAGAAAATTTGCAAATAGATGAGACCGGTACTCTTTACGAACAGCATAACAGTCTGAAAATTCCAGTGGATAGCTGGTACTGGGATTAAGTACATCGCTGTTGTGGGTGTTAGAACTGCCAGATTATATCAAGGCCGGCGTAGAACTGTGCAAGTTGGTTACCGCCAGTTCCCACTCCTTGGCCTAGGGGTTTGCCGTACGGGCGCGGTGTTGAAATAGTGTTTGGTGAAAACCAGTCATATCGAATTTCAGGGCGAATCACCCAGTTATTATTTGGGTACCAGTTTAGGCCTAATGTTAATTCCCAGAATGTCCCGTCAAATCCCTCTGCCCAGAAGCCTGGGTTACCTGGCTGCCCCTCATTACGAAGTGGAGCAGAAACAATGTAGCCGTTGTTATCACGGAAATATTCAAGGCGAACGCCTCCCTCCCATTGAGGACTGAATTCCCAAAAAAGATAGTTTCCAAATGAATACCACTGAGCCGTCCCGGCTTGTTGACCAACATTTCCAGGGGAAACATTTGCATTGAACTGCCATGCATTGTCATTTTGGAAGACATAGATGAGGCGATCGCTTAGTCGGTTTGTATAAACAGTACTTACTAATGTTCGATTGCCAACAAGTGAGCCGTCTGCAGGATCTCTGCTAATTGTTGAGATCTCATTACCACTTGTCGTCATGATCGAGAGAGTTTGTGTTTTATCACTACTTTGTATATTAATGCCGCCAAGAAAACTTGAGGTATCACTGGCCCCAGGGTAGTTGGGATTGAGAATACGAAATGCTCCAGTTGTGGGCTGGCCATCAAAAAAGTTATTCCACCCCGTTGTAATACCCGCAAAAATTGTGGTTTGATCTGTTGGTTGCCACGATCCTAGAAAGCCCGTAAATGTGAATGGTGAGAACTGCATTGCGAACGAGTGCGAATAAAAAAAGTTTCCGATTGCAGGAACTTCTTCAAATCCAAGAATGCTATAAAAGTGTCCGAATCGAAGAGTGACGTCATGATATGCAACATCTGCGTAGAATTGAGGTAGTGCTAGCCCATAGTCTTTTGAAAATCCCCAAGCAGCAATATTTTCAATTCCAAGTGGTTGGAGTGGTTCGGCATCTAGACCGAGAGCGGTGGTATAGAAAAAGTCGGTGCCAAACAAAATGTCGACACGGCCGCCAAGGTCCCAGCCCGATGCTCCATCGGCTTCATTCTCTGCCACAAAGTACAGTTGGTTTAGCTGTCCTTGCCAGTTTCTATCTCCAAGGGTAATGGGTCCGTTGAATGGTGCGCCCCAATTATTTCCGCCCAGCCCATACTCAATCCAACCGTAGAGGTAGATTTCTTGACTTTTTAGGCCGGGTAAATCAAGGCGTCGGTCTGGGCCACTTCTATAATCAGTTCTTTCCCATGCCTCGCGTGTGTCTTCCGGCCGCACGTCTGATTGTGGCGGTGGCTGTGCCCTAACTACGGTAGTTGAAATACCTGTAGTCATGAAAAGGGCAAAAGAAAATTGAGCTAGGTTCCCCACTTTCCATGTCACCATTACAGATACCCCACTTCGACGCTGCGGTCTAATTGCCGCTGCTCTTCATTACAGATCGTTGTCAGTCGGAAGATTGAAATAGGACTGGTAAAACACCCGGTATGTAATCCGTAGACCGCCTATCTTCTGGAACTGTCAAAAGCTACTGTCGTAGCTGGTCTTTCAGCAGTAGTACGCATTTTTTTTCGGCTTCATTGTAATTTCCCCTGTGGCATTCCTCGAGAAGCGATGTGAGGATTTCTTCTAGATCGGGGGAAACTTTTCCTGCGACCATATCCTGTCTGATCGCTTCTCCAACAGCATCAAGCCGTTCTTTGTTTTTTGTATTGGCTGCTGTTCGGATGCCTTGAATGAGCTTAAGTTGTTCTGGTGGAAGCTGTGGATATGGCCTTCTACAACCACTCATGAAGAAAAAAAACAGAACGAATACCGAAATACAGAGTCTTGAGGGCATTGACGTTCTTGTGAGCATCACCACGCTCCTGATGTGACTACTTCACCACCAGCAACACTAGAAACGTCACGCCATACGTCTTGATTGATAAATTCTGAAACAAATCTCACCGAGCCATCACCATTCACAACGTTGGCCCCTCCAGGGTGATCCGCATACATCTGACAGACATGACTTGCGGGGCTGTTCGGTGGATGAATTACTTCAAATCCGTAGACGGCGGTTTCAGCTGCTGCCGGTCCACTGTGTACGAGAACAAGTGTCGCTGCATAATCAGCTGCTGTTCCGATACGATCTGCAAATTGTTGTGTCGGATGGCTTGCACCACCTGGAACAATACCGGCCCAAGATTTCTCCGATAAGCTTGAGGTGTGTTCACCTAAGAAAACAGTTGTCGACATGCCATCAGTCACATTTTTGTTACGAGTGGCAGAGTTTCGATAAAGGGGGCCATTAGAAATGGTAGTCCAAGAAGATGGCGGAGGATTCATGCCCCAAGGTTCTTCATGCCCAGCGTTAGCAACATAATGTGAACGACCGAGTTGAATACCGCCGGCAAGAGGAATTCCATCAATATCTTTCACTGTAAATGATCCCCTTTCTCCAGCAGAAGAAGGGCACAGGAAAAACTGAAATTGTTGAGATATGAGACTACGGTTCGTTGCATGAAGCATGCCTAAACTTGCATCACTAACATTCGCATAGTTATTCGCGATGGCACTCGCTTCAAGGTAGGGAGCCAACTGAAGTCCCCAACCTGTTCCGGGGGCTGCATCGAATGTACTAACGTCACGATCATTTCGTGTTGTGTCAGAGAGGTATCCCGCAGGAAATTGCCGCCTTGCTGATTCATGACTGTGCATTGCAAGCATGAGTTGTCGTAAGTTGGAGCCACATTGCATTCGTCGTGCACTTTCTCGTGCCTGCTGTACTGAAGGTAAGAGAAGGCCAACAAGTACGCCGACAATGGCAATAACAACAAGTAACTCAATAAGTGTAAACCCGGAGCGTTTCATAGAATCCATGAGAAAAAGAGCTAAGAGCCTACACTATTTAGGTTAGTCAAAAAAATAGTTTTGACAACTCAAAATCTCGGAAAGATATATTTCTTTGATTCCGAGCATTTTCCGTGAGAAAGACTCAGCGATGACCGAGAAGCCACGCTAAAAGACCCTTT
>Ga0233432_10004902_pt1 | contig 11763 bp, 9 predicted proteins | sample SI_122_August201_6_FD_179870 | JGI IMG/M metagenome (GOLD analysis project Ga0233432, IMG submission 179870) | Seawater microbial communities from Saanich Inlet, British Columbia, Canada - SI_122_August2016_10_MG | ecosystem: Environmental > Aquatic > Marine > Inlet | place: Canada: British...
AGCGTCCTCGGGCAACAAGCGCGCCCGGCCCCCTGGTACTGTGGCGGCGAAGCCAGCCGGCCCAGAAGTGAACGGTGTCTGCAACAAGAGCGGCAGCGCGCTCGTCAGTAAAGGAGGGGGGGGGGGAGGAGGCGGAGGATTCGGATGTGGAGCAGGATGTGGTACGAAAGGTGCTCGCAACAGCAACAACAGCCTCGCGGTTCTGGACTCCATTCACGTGCACGGTAAATTCAAACACTTTCTGTTGTGCTACTGGGTCGTCACACGCTTTGAGACGCTTCTCAAGTCCCTGGTGCGGCAATGGCTGCACCATGCCAGCACCGCGGGCGCGCCAGACGAAACCGCTGCCGGGGTGCAGACTCAACCTGTGGACATTTCACGGTTGTGTCGTGCGTTCTCGGAAGACGCCACGTTCCATGCAACGGTGGAGAGGATTTTCCTGCATGCGTGGATACACGTGCACCAGAGCGTGGACAAACTGTGGACAGCTTAGACCACACGTTTCGGAGCTGGGAAGGGGGTAAATACAAAAGTGTGTAATATAAACACACGCGAACGCACCACTGGAGAGCACAGACGGTGTCGACTCAGCATGTTTGACACTGTCTCACAGTACACCGAGTGTCTCAGTTTCCTGGTCAACCACGAGCCCTGCATACAACACAGCTTCAACATTGTGGGGGATTGTATGTACGCCAAGAAGCCGTTTGTGCTTGTAAACAACAAACCACTGATGGATTCGTTCACGTCTTTTTTTGACCGCTACTTTATGCAACCGTCACAACTGTTCCACCGGTACAATATGTACTGCGGGTTTGTGCCGTGGACGGTCGCGGTGCTGGCCTCTGGCGAACGCGTCCCGAAACTGCTGCCTATAGGTTCATTCTCATGGGAAGTCAAGTGCGTGTCAAAGGAGGAGCGCAGGAAATACCTGAAGCGTCGGCGTTTGAACAAGCACACCCCTGTGGCATTCGACGCACCCACCGGTGGCCCCGTCGCCGCGGGGGGCGCCTCCGGGTACGGCGGCGCCAGCGTCGGGGTGGGTGTCGGTGGCGAGGACGACGACGAAAATTGCAACACGTACGTCGAGCAGCCCTTTTTCCTAAAGTACCACGTGAAAAGCATCCTGCCCATCTGCATTGTGCCTCGCGACATTATCGTGTCGTGCATGACTGAACCCTCGCTGCCGTTGACACAGCACCGCAGCGGTAACAGCGGCGGCTTCCGCACCGCGACCGTGGGCCAGAACCCTTCGTCGACGCGATTCGATGGCGTCAGCAACATGTTTTCGCCGCTGTGCTCGGTCGTCTACTCGTACCACCGCCTGGAGCGCGCACAGCACCGCCGGTCGTACGCCGACGACTGGAACACGACGGCGCGCATCGTGACGTCGAACGCGCCCCCGCGGATGCAAACGGACGCGCCAAACATGGAGCTGCTGGACGGCCTCGCGGGCTCGTCGGGTCCGAGTAACATGGCGCACTCGATCGGCTCCTACTCGTATGACAACATGCAGCTGCGGTTCTCGTCGCACGACGCAAAGGTACAGGATATCCTCACCAAGGACACGGGCTCAATCGGCCAGCACTGTCCTGCCGTGTACACCTTGCCCCAGCACTACAAGCTGGAACGCATGGACAACCTGATTCCAGTGGAGGACATCGCCCAGCTCTCGGCTGACTTTCGCGTGGCGGTGTCGAACATCACGGGCGTCCCAGTCTCTCTCCTCAGCGAATCCAAGGGTGGACAGGCGTTGAACTCGTCTTCGGAAGACCCCGTCATGACCGATCTGTTGCTCATACAGTTATGCCAGCGTGTCGGGAACTTGATTGAAGACACCGTCTCCGGCATGTACGCGTACATCTACGACCACGGTAGTGCCACGAAAGCGGTCGCACGACCCCTGCGCATCAAGTGGAACTTTTCGCATATCACACCACCGGAGCCGCCAAAGCCCACTGCGGCGAAACCAGCCGCTGCGGCTTCGAAATCGTCGTCAAAGTAAGCACGAGTAGGTGCCGCATGTAGGAGGAGGAGGAGGAGGAGTAGCGGGTGGTGGGGTGGTGTTTGTGTGGGATGCTTGTAGTGTATGAATACAGTCGTGAATCGTATACACACACACACACACACACATAAAGTAGGGTCTACGGCTTTTCGTGGTATAAACGTCCACAATGGAAACGTTCAACCGAGAGCGGTTGCAACACCACCTCCTACAACCACACCGAGAGTACCCCACTCGAACGAGAGGCTTCACGAATTTTCACGTGTTTGAGCCCAACCTCGGCTTGTTGCACACTGTACACATGCAGGCCGATGTCCCGCATCGACATCATGCATCCCATCTGGAGTCAGAGGCCCTGTCAGTGAAACCAGTGGAGCAGGTAGAGGCGGCGTCCACCCTTGCAGGAGGAGGCGCCGCTGAGGGGGGGCCTGGTGCGACAACAACCGAAGAAGTATGCAACAAGTTCCCCGACGCATACTCGCAAGAGTGTCTGAGCTGCATGTCGCTGCCGTCATCGGTCAACAGCGCAGTGTTCGTGTGCGCTCTACTGTACGCAACGTGGGTGTTGGTCCTGCTGGTGGGGGGTCTCGGTATCCCGTTTGTGAGTTCGGCCGTTTTCGCCTGGGTGTGGTCTCCCGTGCTCTTGGTGCAGATGATGTACCTGAACCAGACCTCGTCGGTCGTGCTGGTCAACTATCTCGTCTTTCTGCTCATCACTGTACAGCTGTACAGCATGATAACCCTCGAGTACTCGGTCGAGTTTGACATGATCGTGAGCTTTGCGTTGTTGCTGCACCAGCTCCTCCTGCACATTGTGTTGGGTCACGGGTTCTCGTTCCCGGTGTGGGTGCTAGCGTTGACGACAGTCGCGTGCGTGGTGCTGCGTTGCGTCGTCGACACAAACGAGGACGGGTGGGGCAACATTGTCGTGTTCCTGTACAACACCTTTCTGTTTACCCTCGTGTTGCTCTCCGTTGTCATGTACCCCAACGCAGTCACCACCACCACCGCGTCATCGAGATACAAGTCAGACTCGAAGCAACCGTGACGAAACCTAAAGAAAATCGCGTATGTGGGAACACGGTTGTAAACTACTATTTATTTACAGTGTACGCTGGGTGTATAGCTGCAACCACTACTCGTATAGTACCAAACACGACATGCGGTGTTTCCTGGATGGAGAGCTGGTGCCATACTCTGTCAAATGTCAAGACCACCCGAATTTCGAGCCCGTGACTGTCTTCAAGACACAAGACCCCGCGCGCGTCTGTCTCATTTCACAGGACCCCATTGCAGAATCCTGTGTGGAATTCTGCCCCAACGCCACGCTGATCTTCCCCTACGAGGCATACAACGGGATACGGCTCTCCTGTGGACACGAGTTCCACGCGGTCTCGCTCATCTGGTACTGGGCGCTCAACTACATGGTGTGCCCGTGCTGTAGACGGGGGAGGCACCCGGAGCACTGCGCGGACATCGCGTGCAACATACACAAGGACTGCGCGGCGGACTTTGAAACAAGAAAGGACGAAATCGTCAAGCGCGAGAAACAGGACCAGAGCATACAGGATGAGATGGGGGTGTTACACGAATGGGCCGACGTGCAGCTGGATGTGCCGATACACTCCCCCTTCAACATTTACATTGCGCTGTTTTTTATCAATGAAACCGGTAGCTCATACAATATGGTGATCTCACTACACCGCCACATACACTTTAACAATATACGGCAACGCCATGAACGTTTCAACATGCAGCACAGCGACATGCGAAACATCTCGCGTCGTCTGCGGGGGACCTCTGTCACCGAGCTTCGCTTCGTGGTATTCCTCAACAACACAGTGGAGACGCACATCGTCGCCCACTCGGCGGCAATCGATGTCACGGGGTTAGGCGTGGCTCGGGACGCAGCTGCCGCGGGCGCAGCTGCCGCGGGCGCAGCTGCCGCGGGCGCAGCCGGTGGAGACAATGAAAACGAAACAGGCCGCGACCACACGCGGCGCGTGGCTACCGAGAGGGTGTCGGCGCTACGTTCTATAAGTGTCCTGGATGACCCGGAGAACGCCGCGCATGTGCTGGCCTTATCAACACCCGCTTCGGTCGCTGCCGGCACCCAGCCCGGCATCCAGCCCCAAGCGGTCGATGTCACCACCGCAGAAAACACACAGCAGTTCAGCGCGGTGGTCCCGGAACCTCACACTGCGGTCTACAGCGTCAGGCACGACAACGTCCGCTTTGGCTCGCATTTCATCGAGCTAGACGTGACGACAAGCAGCGACATCGGCCTATTCCGTATAAACCTCGAGCGGAGCGTGGCGCGAAACACCCTGAATAGCATATCAGAGTTCCAGTGGATCCCGACACGCGCACAGTTCGACCGGGCGTACTCGGTGCTGATGCCGAGAATGTATCGCAACGTGTTTGTGAGCGTTTCCATTTGAATACAGGCACAAACACGAGCATGGGTGCAGAGCATGGGTGCAGAGCATGGGTGCGATATAAAAATAGAATGTGTATAGACACACACACACACACGTACGCGGAGGCGGGGGGGGGAGTGTCCCCTACGCGCGCCGTGCTTAATCAGAATGCCACGCACCAGCACGTGGGATGAGACGCTTCTGTTGCTGGAGTCACAAGAAGGTGAACGCATTGCAACAGAGTGCGCTCTACGTGTTCTGGATGAAGCTGCGGACACCGTTCCGGGGACACACGTAGCTGCGATACACAGCCCGTTTATTGACATGGATAAAATAGAGACTCTCAACTTTAAACTACGCTCGGTGGATAAGTTGCTTTCTCGCACGCTGACCTTTGTCAAGGACCTCAATGTTGTGCTGCAACAGACGAAAGTGTCTCTACATGAGGCGACCGCAGTGATCACCGCATCTTCGACGAACCCTTCGCATCCTCCTCCTCCTCCTCTTCCTCATACCCCTGCCTCCTGCGCCGCCACACCGTCGCGGGGAAGTCCGGCTGCACCGCGACGCCGGCGGTGTAGGTCGGTGTGACTAGAAATGCCTTTTAAACGCCGCATTTTCATGTAGTTCTTGATCAGGTGGTACTTTAAATGTTCTCCTGAGCTTAGTCTCCCATAGTAACCGAGAATACAGCATCTGAGAATTCTTCAGCTCTTTTTCAAGCCCCGAAATCCTGAACTTACTCTCACATAGTAACCGAGAATACAGTATCTGAGACTTCTTCAGCTCTTCTTGAAGCTCCGAAATCTGCCGTTCTTGCGCTGAAACCGACGTTGGTTGCACCGAGTTGGTGTTCCCCGAACAGCTTTCAGTCTGTCGGTTGTGTGCACGTGAGTGTAGGAAGGTATAGTGTAGCGGCATCAGCAACGGTGTAGGTCGGTGTGACTGGTTTGCACTCAATGTTGCTCAGCCTCCGGTTGCGCAGCCTCCGGTTGGACTTTCTCTCGTGGGAGGGCAGCTGTCTCGTGTGTGTTGCCCTTTTTATTTTTTTTAGGTTCCGACTTTTTACGTGCTGACTTGCACTCGGGAAAGTGGTTATTTCTAAAATTGCGAATACACGCGTGCATTTCTTGAACTTTATTTTCAAGTCTGTGTATACTATCATGCAGATTTCTCGTAGTGTTCTGCAACTTGCGTATATCTTCTACAATAGACGTTGGTGACTCTGACGGTGTTTCATATTCCGGAAGCGAATTATCCATCCCGTAACCCGGCAAGCAACCAATCTCAGCCATCTCTAATTCATCATGCTCGTTCTCAATTTGCGCCCAACGCTCCGTGAAACGTTCCCATTTATGCATCAGACACGAAATGTACATAACAAACCACCCAATTTTAATAGTACCCAGGTCCGTATTTACCAAAACGCTATGTCGATGTGACTAGAACCACCTTTTAAGCGCCTCACATTCATGTAGTTCTTGATCAGCTGGGCATTTTAATGCTCTCTTTAACGAAGTCTCCCATTGTAACCGAGAATACATCATCTGAGACTTATTCAGTTTTTCCTGGAGCTCCGAAATCTGCTGCTCTTGCGCTAAAACCTTCTCCACGAGCGCTGTTAATTCATCATACTCGTTCTTCATTTGCGCCCAACGCTCCGTGAAACGTTCCCATTTATGCATCAGGCACGAAATGTACATAACAAACCACCCAGTTTTAATAGTACCCAGGTCCGTATTTACCAAAACGCTATCTCATAGTCCCCAGTCGCCCCCCCCCTCCCCTTACATCCGCTGCGAGCCCACGAGGATCTTGATCACCTCGGCCGCGTTGTATGGGTTCGCGGTGGTGAACTTCTCGACGTCGCAGATGATCTGGTGGCTCAGGATGGGAAGGACAGACTGCCAGCAGTGGGTCCAGATGGGCGCGTATTGGTACACGCACATGTACAGCTGCAGGATCTGCAGCCACGTCAACCCCCGCGAGTCCTTCTGTGCAAACCCGGAGAAGCACTCGCGCCTGAACTTTACCAGGTCGTCGAACGGTTGCACGTGCATGGACACAGAGTCGATGATGTTGCAAATCACCTCCTTTTCGGGGATGCTGATGCGGTGCTGCAGCGCGAGCGCCGCGACGTCGGCCGGGTAGTGTTCGTGCATGTAGTCCTCGTGGTTTGCGATCTGCTGTGCGCAGATAAAGTACGCGTTCTGTTTCATGCGCTTTGACGTGATTTGCGGAAACCGTACGCGGGCTATCCACCCGTTGAAGCTGTCGAGCGCCTCCTGCGACTGCAAGCTACACGCCTGCTGCGACATCCACTTCATGTTGGTGGTCTTTGGGATCCGGTCTCGCAGTCTCACGCGGCCGCGGTCCATATTCTCTATCTGTTTCTGTTTCATCACCTCGCGGAGGTTTTTTTCCTGCTTCATGAAATGGGTGTACGCCTTTACGACATTGTCGTCGAAGCGCAGGTGCTTAAAGAGCCATACGACATCAGCGGTGAACAGTTCCTGGTCGAAGCGCTGGTCCGCCAGCAGGGCCGTAAACACCAACACCTCGCGGTTCACATCACGCTGCAAGAGGTTGCTGCAGAAGAGCTCAACAGCGTGCCGGCTCGCAATGCGCTTGATGTTGGTGAGTATGTAAATGCGCAGCATATCCGGCAGCGCGAGGCGTTCGACGAGTTTCATGTCTTCTATGATGTCTACGACAAACGAGATGGTCGGTGCGTGGTTGTGGATGTCCTGCATGGTTATCTCGTCCTCCTGGTCAAAGTACATCATGTTCACAATCTTGATCCACTCCGTGTGATCCCCGAACCGGTTGGAATCGCCGTTCATGTGGATCAAGTTGTAGTCGATAAAGTTTGAATCCGGGTCGACGCTCTCCATACACCGCTTCACGTCAATGCTCTTCATGCTGGCGAGTATCGCCTTCTTCATGCTCAGCTCCGTCGCGTCAGCATCGCACCCGAAGTCGCGGCAGAACCGGATGAAGCTCTCTATGACACTCACAAAGTTGCCTCGCGTGGACCTGGCCTCCTGGAACAGTTTCATGCTGTTTGAGTTACTCTCCCCCAGCTTCTCGATCCTGCACGTGTCCAGCAGTTCCTTGGTGAGGCTGATGTGCATGTCATACTGCATGATGCGCTTGCTAACTGCGCAAGAGTTGCGAATATTCGTTTATATCGTCTCATACACACTTATACATATTTACGGGCCTGGGCATCCACGCGGGTCATCCACCACCATGAAATCCACTACATACTCTGAGGTTGAAATGAAGACACTCGAAGACCGCGAGCGAGAACTCGACGAGATGGAAACACTGTCTATCGCCAATAACGACGATTCACAGCGTGTGGACATTCCTTTACTTGGTGACGGGTATGGAACGCCCACCCACAGTCTCGGCGGTCTACACCCCCCCCACCAAGGGTGTATGCTATTTTCGTCGGTTATTCGCAACATGTTGACCCCCGGTGTAAATAAACGCGGTATCCCGGAACTCGCCTACACACACGACGTAGACGCACAGTGTATTTCCCCATACAGCACGTCTCTAACGGAAGTCCTTTGATAGATACCCCGAACTCCTTTCGGACCGATGACGATAGCGGTCCCAGAGACGGTCTCGTTTCCCCTCATTAACAAACAAGGCGCACTACTGTACAAGGTCGTGATATGTCTCTGTATGTACGCCCTCAACCGCTCACAACACACCGACGAGAATGCAAACTTCCTGCGCTTCTGTTTACAACACGGGGTGGGTCCGCAGCACGTCATCTGCATCCCATTCTACGCGGTGATTTCGCTGCTGCTCTCCGTTCTACTACCGTCATGCTTTCTGTACTACTCACAAATCAAGGCACTGTACCATTACCTTGTGCACACACTGGTGCTCGTGATCAGCTACTACTCACTGATCCTCCTATGTATCATCTACCGGCCTGCAACCGCGGCCCTGTTTACACTGGTCGTGTCGGTGCACGTTGCGGAGAAGTGCATGGTAGACACCGGTGAGCGCATCCTGTACTGTGGACACAACCTCCGCACCGCATTCCAGTTCTTCGCATTGTTACTAATCTGGTTCGCGTGGATATACCTGCCACTACAGATACCGCCACCCCTCGATTTTATCACCTGCCTGTTTATACCGGAGGTCACGGGCATCGGTATCGTGTTTGCTTATTACCTCGTTAATGGTGTCTGTATAGTCACGTACGACACTTACAGTAAGCTACTTTGACGCGCCTGCTGCGCCCGCAAACATGGCAGAGAGCGTCGTCTGCTTGAACTGCTTTTTGGGGGGTGTGTGCACCCCTGACAAGCCTTCCACATCCTTTCCTACCGGAGCTTTCCTCTTTGCACCCACCACCACCTCCACACTCTTTTCAAAGACCGGGACCTTGGGAGGAGGAGGAGGAGGAGGAGGTTTTGGCCGCGGCGCAGGCGCCGAGACGGCATTGTTCGTCGCCGGTGGCGGCGACACCACGGACTCCTTTTCGTGCGCACCAGATGTCACCGACTTCCTCACCGCATCGGTGTGTAAAATGACCGGCGACGCGTGTATGAGAGACACTCCCCGCCCCTCGTCCACACTTCGCTGGCGTTGCACGAAGATGTTCTGGTCCTGGACATACAACGGCAGCTTGATCTGTATCGTGCGGATAGGGTTGATGGCGTTTTCGGTGAGCGCGAGGATGCCTCCGATGTGGTGCTTGACGTCCACCTTACCGTCCAGAAAGACCTTTGAGTGGGAGTAGTAGCCAACCCACTGCAACGTGAAGAGATTCCGGTTGATGCTGTCGTCGCACCTGAAGAAATCGTCATACAGCTTTCGCAGCGTCGCGTACCGCTTCTCTGCGGGGTCCCGCACCCTCTCGCCGTGCAGCATGGCCAGGTCGAATATGAGCAGTCTCGGACTGTTCACGTTATGTTCCCTGTCCTCGGTGTAGTTGGCGCAGAGAACGGTGCCCATGGGGAGCTTCGGCCCGTCAATCGCACAAGAGATCGAGTACATTTCGTTCGTCGCATGTACATAGAAGGCCGTCTTTCTGTCACCGAGGCCGACTATAAACACTGGGACATAGTGCCGAGGAAACCACGTGCTCATCTGGGTCGGGTCGGCGCTACCGATGTTCATCCGGAACTTGCCGAAGAGATCCCAGTGCGTCCCCACGTCCATAATTTTCGAACCCGTGCAGATGCACAGGAACCGCTTCAACAGGACTCGCGTCGTGTCGGTGTTTACGCGTGGCATGTAGTTGTCACACGTGCTCCCCCCTTCGTCGCTCTCACTGTTCTCCAAAGACGCCGACTTTTCCACACCGGCTGCGTTTGACATGATAGTGTGCGTTAACGACACGCTGAAAACTGTGTCCGTGTCTGTGCACCGTGTCTGTGCACCGGGTCTGTGTTGAATGTATCTGATTTACACCTGCATGTTTTCTTAATACATTGATTCTATTCGTAATCAATCGACACGCGACACGTGTGTGTTTGTGTTTGTGTTTGTGTTTGTGTTTGTGTTTGTGTTTGTGTTTGTGTTTGTGTTCGTGTTTGTGTTTGTGTTTGTGTTTGTGTTTTGTGTTTTGTGTTTGTGTTTGTGTTTGTGTTTGTGTTTGTGTTTGTGTTTGTGTTTGTGTTTCGCACAAATTCAAATTGAATCTTGTTTATTCACACTCGTTTGAATACTATCACCCTTAGTGGCTTCGTCGCATAGGTGTGCTATAGCGTCCCGTAGTGCATTCACATCATTAAAGTCGCCCACGCTGAGAGTGCGTGCCAAACGAAGCTGCATCTCACTCTGCGAGTCTCTACAAACACGGGCAAAAATCTCAAATTCATTGCTCTGTCGGCGGTCCGGGCAGAACAAGCCGTACGCGATGTTCAGGACCTGCGAGTAGTCGAGGAAATCCCCGAATCGGCCGCGCTGTGCCCCCTTCCGCACCATGCACAGCACAACCCCCGAATCCATGCCATCGACGCTCACGAAAACGACCTTATCAAAGTAAGTATGCATCCACTTCTCCCCGTCATAGTGCATCTTTTTGTTCTTTGCCAGCCTTTGCACCCATTGACGAGCATCGTCCCACCCGTAGAACGCAAACACACAGTTGCTGCGCACCTCGTTGTGGTTCACATTATCCTTTGAGATATGTCTCCCTGCAACCACATCGTCCACGAATGACGACAACTCCCCCCGTAACGGGCTCCGGAAAATGCTCGCAACGAGAATACCCACCATACTCGTACCCGGTGAAGAAACCGCGCGACGCGCCGCCGCACTGGCGGTGGCGGGACTTTCGGTGGCGGCCCGACTTTCAGAGTGGGTGTCAACCATACACGCGAATTTTTTAACACCTGTGTGCACCACCACAGGTATTTGTTTAAGAAAGTGGTAGTCGCATCTACACGAAACAAAACACAAAATGTAAACACATTCCGCCAGGTGTCCGAGATATTGGTATTTTAAAAACCCCAACCACCATACATATAACAACTCGCATTCGAGAACCGTGATAACACACCTGTCCAGTCACATCCTGTTATGGACCTGTCCATCGCTAACTTCGTATTGGAATGCACACCCCCTGGAGCACATGAAATGCACATAGAGACGCTCCTCAAGGACGTGCACAAAGAGGACCGCGTGCTCGTGCGGAATGTCATGGCCACGATAGAGACACTCCGACCCTACAAGTTCATCCACCAGTACAGCCTGCGCAACACCAAGAAAGGATACGACGTCATCGGACAGCTGTCCGTGTCCGAAAAGGGCGCCGAAAATGGCGGCAGCAGCAACCAGAACGGCAGCGCCGCAACCAACACCAACGACGTCATCATCTCTGTGCAGGACCTCGACCTGATCATGAACGTCAACCCGACCAGGATCGCCACCTGCGTCGTGCAGATCCCGACAGGGAACGCGCCGCCACAGCTCGTTGTCCGCCTGCTGCGCGCCGACCAGGCCATCGTGTTCAACGACGTGCAGATCACCCACATCAAGAAAAAGACGCGCTGGTGGTGATGCTATCTGGAATATCTCGGGGTGTATTTATCTGAGTCCTTCCGATTCCCAGAAAAGACCTAGGGGGAGGGAGAAAATAATAATCTTGGTGTTCGGTAACTCGAGTTACCGAACACCTAAAAATAGCATCCTTTTTAGTTGAGTAATAATTAAAAGTATATTATATAATTATGAAACGTTGCGGTTTGAGTGTATTTATCTCAGTCCTTCTGATTTCCAGAAAAGACCTAGGGGGAAACAGAAAATAATAAACTTGGTGTTCGGTAACTCGAGTTACCGAACACCTAAAAATAGCATCCTTTT
>Ga0233432_10004907_pt1 | contig 11755 bp, 7 predicted proteins | sample SI_122_August201_6_FD_179870 | JGI IMG/M metagenome (GOLD analysis project Ga0233432, IMG submission 179870) | Seawater microbial communities from Saanich Inlet, British Columbia, Canada - SI_122_August2016_10_MG | ecosystem: Environmental > Aquatic > Marine > Inlet | place: Canada: British...
CCATGATTTTTGGCGGAGGAGAAGGAGTAGGGGTGCGGCCATTAGGGCGACCAGAAGCCCGAGCCATGAAGCTCGGTTCCCGATTGAGACGATAAGAAATAGTTGCAGTAGAGCGACCGAGATGAGAAGAGTCAGTTGCAGGAAGTTCGGCGGCCTCGAACTGTCTTTGCTTCGATGGAAAAGTTGATGAGACTTCCAGATGAGCAGTGGAAGTGTTAGATTGAGGTATCCAGCTAGAAAATTCTTATTCCCGAAAGTGCCCGCGTCAGGTTTTCCAGGATAGAAACTCTGTCCGCCTAAAGAAAGGATCTGATTGCTGCTTTCGGATGCCTTCTGAATTTCTTCTGTAAATATGTTGAGTAGTTCCGGTGGGAAGAAAAAGGATTTGAGAATCCAGAGTAGAATGGGAAAATCGAAGATGTCCAGTTTGCTTGGGCCAGCAGAAAGGAGGAATTCTCGTGTGGTGTTGAAGCGGATGAGTGCAGCAAAAACCGTAACAAGGCATGCAGAAAGAATGACAGTGTTCAGTAATTTTCTTTTTTGTTGCTCCTCCCTGAAAAAGAGAATGGTGGATAGGCACACTAGAGGGAGCCAAACCTGTCGACTGGCCTCACGCCAGCTCAAGGTAGGTGAAATTGAGTCCCATGATTTGAAGCTCATCCAGGTGGCCCATGCCAAAGGGAGGATGACCCAGAGGGGGAGATCTTTGAAGATATCTTTCTTTTGGGTAAGAAAAAAATGACTCAGAATTGCAAGGGAAAGGAGCCAACCACCCAACTGAAGGAGGGTGGTTTTGATTTGGAAAATGTAATGAGTTTCTTTAAAAAAGGCGAGAGGAATCAGGAAGGCTATGCCATAAACGATGCCTCTGCCGAAGGTGTCGACCCAGTTAAGCCAAAAAGGAGTGGGGCGTCCGCTCAGTGAGACGGTAGCCATATAGGGCTCCTGACCTATTCAGCGTGGTAGTTTTTCAGGGTCTCGACTCTGTGGGCGGAGAGCTTTTCCGGATAGCCAAGAAAAGGCAGTCCAATAACTGAGAAGATGCCGGCAATTTCGACTCCTCCATCAGTAAGTAGATGAGTCGTAGCTTCAAGTGTTCCCCCCGTGGCGATCAGGTCATCGACGATGAGCCACCTTCCACCTTTTTCAAGGTCACAGTTTTGGATTTCTAGGCTGGCCGATCCATATTCGAGTTCGTAAGCACGTGAGCGTGTAGCATTGGGAAGTTTGCCCGGTTTTCTGGCTAGATAGAGGGGTTTTTTGTGGCGGTGGGCAGCGACTGCAGAAAAGACGAAACCCCGAGACTCCACTCCCAGAAGAGCGTCGTAGCTGTCAGGGGGAAAAAGGCGGTCCATTTCTGACTGGATTGCATCGAAGGCTTCGGGTGTTTCCAGTAGGGACGTAATATCGTAAAAAAGGATCCCTGGCTTAGGGAAATCGGGAACTTTGCGAATGTGAGGGTCGAGGTCTATCATGGTAAGTTGGATTTTTGGTGGGATTGGGCTGGAAGGACACGGGTGAGTTGGGGAATGGACCCTGTCAGGTAAACGTTGGGCCCGACTCTGGAGTACTCTCCAATGGTCAATGGGCCAGCGACAACGGTGTTGGGGTATAGATTCACGCCTTCTTCGAGAATAGGGGCTCCCTCTTTGCCTTCAATCGTCCCTAGGCTGCAGTTCTGGAAGATGGAGCATCGTTTTTTAATGACGACACCTTCTCCCACCACCACCCCTAATCCATGAGGAAATAGTACGCCGGGCTCGATTTCTGCGCGATAATGAATGTCGCAATTGCCGAAGTGCCTGCCAAGGCTAGTGAGGGCCCGTGCCATGAAGGTCCACCCCGAACGGTCAAAAGCTCTGGAGAATCTGTAGGCCCGGGTTACGGCCAGACTTGGATGCCAGAAGCGCCACAGTCTTGGGGCTGAGTCTGGACCAAAGCACATCTCGTGATCTTGAGCCAGAGCCGAGAAGGCTTCCTTGAAGTTTTTGAAGAGGTTCACTTTGTGGCTTCCTCACTCGAGCTTAGCCTTGGATTGATGGGAGTCAACTTGATGTGGGGCTTGAGGAACTAGACTTTTTTCTTTCGACCGGAAGTGAGATGTCTTCTTCTCCCCTGGATACCCACCTGCAGGATCTTGCCCGCCTAGACTTCCTGACCTATCAACACAGCGTTGCCGTAGCAGAGGCGATGAGGGAATTCGCTCTCAAGTTAGGTTCTGATGAAGAGTCGGCTCTGGAGGCAGAATTATTAGGAGCCATCCACGACCTTGCAAAGCTCAAGGTTGACCCCGGACTCTTCAAGCGACTTCAAGCAGGAGAATTGCCGACACGAGAAGACCGAGATGCTTTGAATCAGCCTCCTCAAATCTTGTTGGATTTTCTTGGTGAAGATCTGATGAATGAAAATGTTGTTGAGGCAGTGAAAGCAATGGGGGCTCGATTTGACGGTTCAGGTTCTCCTAATCTGATGGGAGAGGCTATTCCTCAGTTGAGTAGAATGTTGCTGATTTGCGACATTTCTGATATGCTGGGGCGTCAACGACCTGGCCGCCAAGCAATGGGGGAGGGGCAAATTCAAACTCTCCTTGAGCGTCAAAGTGGGAAACTCTTTGATCCAGTCCTAGTTGAGGTGTTTCAGTCCTGACTCGATTCAGGTTAACTTGCGTTGACGAAGGCAGAATGGGCATAGCCTGCGCCGCCCACGGCGGCATAGCCAAGGGGCTAAGGCAATGGTTTGCAAAACCATCATTCCCCGGTTCGAATCCGGGTGCCGCCTCTCAGACTTTTAATCATCAAGACTTCCCATGAAGATCAAACTCCGAAATAGCAGTAGAAAGCGCATCCGGACCTGTGGTTTCCGGAAGAGGATGTCCACCCGCGGAGGGAGGAAGGTCCTCAATGCCCGTAGAAAGATTGGGCGTCACAAACTGGCGGTTGCCAAACACCAAAAGTAGGAGAGGGTTACAGGAGCGAGGACTAGGTTCTTGACGCTCCCTCTATCCAATCCATCTACTGAGCTCCGAAAAAAGGTAGAGATCCTTTTATTCGTCCACGACCAGCCTCTCGCCATTCGAGAGATTATTTCAATGGTCGGTGGAGAGGTGAAAAAGGCCGAAGTAGAACAGTGTCTCTCATCACTGGCTCGTGAGTTGGTGTTGGCCGATAAGCCTTACTCTCTTGAGAATGTTGGCGGAGGCTGGCAGTTTTTAACTCGCCCTGAGTACGCGAAGATGTTGAAGAAACTGGTGGAGGTTCACCGTAAGGAAAATCTCACCAAAGCTCAGTTAGAAACCCTTTCTGTCATCGCTTATTCCCAGCCAATCACTCGGTTTGATATTGAGAGTATTCGTGGCGTGGGTTGCAGTCCGGTATTGAAGGTGCTGCAAGAGAGAAACTTCGCTCGTGTTGTGGGGCGAGCTGACAAATTGGGCGCACCCGTACTCTATGGAACCACCCGCCATTTTCTGGAAGTTTTTGGCATGGGGGACATCGCAGAGCTGCCCGAAAGGGATGAGATCATGACGATGTTCAAGGAAAAACTTCACTCCGGTCAAGATCAGGAAAAGAAAAGCCAAGATGCCTAAACGCACGGATATCGAATCCATCCTCGTCATTGGTTCTGGGCCTATTGTTATTGGCCAAGCTTGTGAATTCGATTACTCGGGGACTCAGGCGATCAAGGCTATTCGGGAAGAGGGCTATCGCGTAATTCTGGCGAATTCAAATCCAGCGACGATCATGACGGATCCGAGCATGGCCGATGCTACTTACATTGAGCCACTCACTCCTGAGTTTTTGGAGAAAATTATTTCTCTAGAAAAACCGGATGCCATTCTCCCTACTCTGGGTGGCCAGACGGCCTTGAATCTGACGTTGGCATTAAATGAAAATGGTGTGCTCAAGGAGCACGATGTTGAGGTGTTGGGGGCCAATATCGAGTCAATTCTGAAGGCAGAGGATCGAGACCTCTTCAAGGAAGCGATGGCTAAGGTTAACGTCGAAGTGGCAAAGAATATGATCGTTACGTCGATGGATTCTTTTGATGAAGTCATTAAAAATATTGGCGTTCCCGCTGTCGTCCGCCCAAGTTTTACTTTAGGGGGAATTGGGGGCGGCATTGCTTTTTCCGAGGAAGATCTGCGGAAGCAGATGGACAAGGGAATGCAAGCCAGTCGGATTAATCAGGTGATCGTTGAAGAGTATCTTGCCGGTTGGAAAGAATTCGAGCTTGAGGTGATGAGAGACCAGAAGGACAATGTTGTGATCATCTGCTCGATCGAAAATGTCGATCCAATGGGTGTGCACACAGGAGACTCGATCACAGTAGCTCCAGCTCAGACCTTAACGGATCGACAGTACCAGGAACTTAGAGATATGTCCATCGATATCATTCGTGAGATTGGCGTCGCAACTGGGGGATCAAATATTCAGTTTGCTATCAATCCCCATAATGGAGATGTCAGGGCCATCGAAATGAATCCCAGGGTTTCACGTTCGAGTGCTCTTGCATCGAAAGCGACGGGTTTTCCCATTGCCAAACTGGCGGCCAAGCTGGCGGTTGGTTATTCTCTTGATGAGTTAAACAATGATATTACGCGAAAGACGCCGGCTTGTTTTGAGCCTACGATTGACTACGTAGTCACGAAGATGCCTCGCTTTGCTTTTGAAAAGTTTCCCGATGCTGAATCCCATTTGACCTCTCAGATGAAGTCGGTTGGAGAGACGATGGCCATTGGTCGAACCTTTAAAGAGTCTTTTCAGAAAGCCATGCGTGGTTTGGAAACCGGAGCCCATGGATTTGGTCTGGATTCCAAATCCGAGGAGTTTGATGTTGTTTCCGACAAGGAAACTGAAGAGAATCTTCGGCGCCCCAATGCTGACCGTATGTTTTATCTTCATGCCGCTTTGGCCTCAGGTTTGGACATTGAAACCTTGCACAACTGGACCGGAATTGATCGCTGGTTCCTTTTTTCTCTTCACCAACTGGTGAAATTTGAGAAGGAGTTGAGGGCGGCTCAGTCTAGCGAAGACCAGAGCGCGATGTTGAGAGAGGCAAAACGACGCGGATACTCCGATCAGCAGTTGGCGAGAGCTTGGAGTCTGGACCCGATGCAGGTGCGTGAGCTAAGAAAGGAAAAGGGAGTTCTGCCAACCTACAAGATGGTCGATACTTGCGCCGCAGAATTTGAGTCCTACACGCCTTACTTTTACTCAACTTACGAGTCAGAGAACGAGGTAGAGAGAACGGACCGGAAAAAGATCATGATTATAGGTGGGGGACCAAACCGAATCGGTCAGGGGATTGAATTTGACTATTGCTGTGTGCACGCGTCCATGGCATTACAGGAAGCTGGTTTCGAAACCATCATGGTGAACTCAAACCCGGAAACGGTTTCAACTGATTACGATATCTCAGACCGCCTCTACTTCGAGCCGGTGACATTGGAAGACGTTCTCAATATTTGTGATCTAGAGAAACCCGATGGCGTGATTGTGCAGTTTGGGGGTCAGACGCCTCTGAACCTTGCCCTTCAGCTCAAGCAAGCTGGTATTCCTATTGTCGGGACCTCACCAGAGAACATTGATGCTGCTGGTAACCGTGAAAGTTTTAAGGCGATTGTGCAGGAACTCAACCTGAATCAGCCTGTGAACGCTATCGCGACGTCTCTTGAGGACGCCCTCAGAGAGGTGGAGCACATTGGCTATCCTGCCGTGGTGAGGCCCTCTTTTGTCTTGGGTGGACGTGCGATGGAGATCGTCTATGGAGAAGAAGAGCTCACTAAGTATTTTCGTCATGCTGTAAAGGCCTCTCCGGAGGCACCTGTCCTTCTGGATAAGTTTCTGGAAAATGCCATCGAAATTGACATCGACTGTGTGCGAGATGGTGAGACTTCCGTGATAGGTGCTGTGATGGAGCACATCGAGGAAGCTGGAATCCATAGTGGAGATAGTGCCTGCTCGATTCCGCCTTATCGTCTCTCCGAGCAAATTATTGATGAGCTCAAGACGATCACCCATGCGTTGGCCAAACGACTTAATGTCGTGGGTCTGATGAATGTCCAGTATGCCGTTCAAGCGGGAAAGATTTTTCTTATCGAAGTGAACCCTCGTGCATCCAGAACTGTTCCTTTCGTTTCTAAAGCTATTGGCAAGCCTCTGGCCAAAATCGCCAGTCTGGTGATGTCTGGAAAGACTTTGCAGGAACTGAATTATACCGAGGAGGTATTGGCTAAGAAGGTTTGCGTGAAAGAGTGTGTTCTGCCTTTTACGAGATTTGTAGGTTCAGATGTTCTCCTGAGTCCTGAAATGCGCAGCACGGGAGAGGTGATGGGCATTGGGGACTCTTTTGAGATTGCCTATGCTAAATCTCAGTCGGCAGCAGGTTCTTTTCTGCCAGAAAAAGGGAAAGTTTTTGTGTCTGTTAATGAGAAAGATCATGATGGGATACGTCCAACTGCTGAACGTCTAAAAACTTTGGGAATGAGTTTGGTTGGAACGGAGGGGACAGCGACCTACCTGAATGGAGTGGGTATTTCTTGCGAGACAATCAAGAAGGTTCAAGAGGGCCATCCCAATGTTCTGGATCTGATGGATGAGAAGGGAGTTCAGATGCTCTGCATGACACCTTCAAGCAAAGGCCGAACTGTAGAGGGGGAAATTCGTCAAAAGGCTCTTCTGTCCGAGATTCCTGTCTATACAACCTTGTCCGGGGCAGAAGCCGCAACCATGGCCATCGAGGCTTTGAGTCGAGAAGAGCCAGGAATCCTCTCGATGCAGTCGATGGGAAACCTATAGAGCCGTTACTTTTTTTACTTGACTTTGTCTAGTCATTTTTAAGGTCTGGACTGGTATTTTTCAAAAATAAATTGAGGGGTTGGTATGCGCAAAGTTATTAAGCATCCTTTTACACTGATCGAGCTATTGGTGGTTATTTCCATCATTGCTATCTTGGCAGGCATTTTGATGCCTCAGTTGGGGAAAGCTCGCCAAACGGCTAACAGAACGGGTGCAAACTCAGACATCAGAGCTATTGTGCAGGCCGCCATCGCTGCGACGACCTTCAGTCGTGGGGCAGATTTTACTGGAGATTGGGCTATTGATTTCGCCACGATTCCGGGTTCGAAGGAGCCTGTCGTCACAGCAGATGATCAGGTTTTTCTCGTTTCCAAAAATGCAGCTGCGGTTCAAATTCATGGTGATGCACTGGTGACAGTAAAACCCAACGCAAATATAACTGCCATGACGAGTGGAAATACAGACAATCGTTTTGAGTCATTTATGAGTTACAGAGGCGGGCATGCCTTCGATAGTGATCAGGGCTTTTATTATTACTCTGGATTCAACTGGCAGTACTCTGGTGATGGCTCTGCTCCTGTTGCGTGGGTTACAGCAACTCACGGTTCGGCAACGAAGAAGAGAGGAGAGTCCACGGTTCGTCTAGTTGGAGAGTATTATGGACCAGGAGCTGGAGACGGATTCTTTGCCGTTGGCTATTCCGATAGTCACGTAACAGCATTCGTTAAAGAAGGTGCAGACTACACTGGTTCGGATAATAATATTGCCACTGCTGATTTAACATCAGGGTCAGCCGATCCTACGATTCTTGCTTTCCCAGGTGAGATTTCGGAGTACTGATCAGTCCTGATCTCGGTATAAGTATACTAAGAGCCGACCCCTTATGGGGTCGGTTTTTTTTTGGAATTTTTGGCATGAAGAGTGATCCTTGTTCTCACGAAAACAGATTCTTGTCGATGAATACTCAACCTAAGAAAGTGAGATGAAGGGTCTACCAATTATCGGGGGCTTTCTACACTCTGACGCTAGAAGACTGCGAGTAACACATGGCCCAGGATAAGAAGAAAAAGAAGAAGAATTCCAGCTTGGCATCAATCCTGACGGGGCTTTTGATTGGCTCTGTCTGCGTGGTTTTTTCCTACGGAATCGGGCAGATTTCTTTCTTCAAGAAAGTGGAACTGATGAGTCTGGATGCTCGCTATGTAACACGAAAACCCATAGACCTTTATCCTAATCTGGGTTATGTGAATCTCGATAACGAGAGTTGCGAATTGGCTGGAGATTGGCCTTGGGCACGCAGTTACCACGTGGCACTTGTTAAGACTTTAGGGTTTTATGGCGCACGAGCTGCTGGATATGATGTTTTCTACGTCGAGGATAGTCCTATCAATGAGCGCCCTGCTCCCAAGCTTAGTGAGGAGATGGGGGAAGATAAAGTTGCTGAAGCGATCATGGGAGTTTTTCTTGATCATGATCAGTCATTTCGAGAGGCCTTAGAGGAGTCAGGAGTTATCTACCTTGGAAAGTTTCTGACTAAACCAGCGCAGGTGGATATTGGCGAAGATGCGAGTCTGGAAGAAATCCAAGCTTACATTGATGAAAAAAAGCAGAGGGAGCAGTACAAGAACAGACTGCCTTCACTTCAAAAGGCAATGGAAGATGGCTTTCCTCTGCCAGAGTCTTGGGGACCTTACATTGAAAGGGCCGTTGAGGTCGCTGTGCCCATAAGGAGCCTCAGTGAGGTTTCTCAAGGGGTGGGATTTGAGCAGATTATTCCTGACAACATAACGGGAACGGTCTACGAGTACCCGATGTTTTTGGAATATGACGGCCATGTTTTTCCGGCTTTGGGCCTTCTCATGGCTGCGGATATTCTTGGAGTTGATCTCTCGAAGATTCACCTTGAACCGAATAAATACTTGGAGATGGAGATCACAAAAGCTCATGGCAATCTAAAGCCTGGCAAAGTCAGGATACCTGTCAACGAAAAGATGAGAATGCTGATGAACTGGTCGGCTCCATACTTTAAGACCTATTTCCATATCAATTTCCGCCAGCTCAGTGCTTATTATGGAGCTCTTCAGGTCAAGGAGATGGTTAGGAAAATTGGTGCAGATCTTGTGAGCTTAAAGAGAGCACGGAAGGAAATCATCGACAAAACCTTATTGGGCAACTGGGTGGAACCAGAAGAAGCACCTCATTTGGTCGATACTATTTTTGCTTCGCACTTTTTTTCAGCTAAGGGGTTAAGTGTTGATAAAGAAAAGCAGATAAGTGAATTGGTCGATGTCGTCCATCTCGATCGTCAGAAGCTGGAGATGGCATTCGACGCAATCAGCTTGGCTCAACATGTTAGGAAGTTTTCCACCGAAGAAGATCGACGTTCCATTGCCGACCGGATAAGTCTTCATACCTATCTAGATGTCCGAGAGGACCTTTACGATTCTGCTGACTATCCTGCATTAGATGATAAACATCAGATGGAGATTGTCAGGAATGTCCTCTTTTTTGCCCACGAGGATAAGCTTGAGGATGTTTCTCCTCTATATTTTCCGCCTTGCTTTCAATCCCATGTGGATGGCACAACTCGGGACATATCCCCTACGATGCTAAAGGACAAGGTTTTAATGATTGGTCTGGAGGGGGAGGGTACCATCGACCTCAATCCCCAGCCTTATGAAGGTAGCTGCGCGATGGTGGCTTTGCACGCCAATGCGATCAATACCTTCCTCACTAGCCAGTATCTTCATTTCTCAGATGAGACACAGGCCTGGATTTGGCTGATTATTTTGAGTCTTGTTATTGCCGTTGTCTCTCAGTTCCTAGATAATCGGTATTCTTTCCTTGCTTTTCTAGTGCTTTTTCTCGGATACTCTTGGTACTGCTGGAATGCATTTTCTTCTTCTGGTCATTGGCATCAATATGTCATTCCGTTGCTTGGGCTGATTATGAGTTATCTGTGTTCGGTTGGTCTTCAGCTCTACATAGCTTTTCGTGAGAAGCAAAAGATGAAAGGGATGTTCGGTAAGATGGTTTCTCCAGATGTTCTTCAGGTGATGTCAGATAATCCGGATCTGTTCTCTCTTTCTGGGCGACGGATGTCTTGTACAAGTTATTTTTCCTCGATGGAAGGCTTTCCGGATATTTCTAAGGGGGTGACGCCACAGGAGCTCACGGGTTTGCTGGGCTCTTATCTGACCCCCGCTTCTCAGATTGTCACAAGCTACAAAGGGTATATTGATAAGTATGAAGGGCATATCATTATGGCAGACTATGGGGTTCCTATCCCTACTGGAGATCACCGATTGCAGTGCCTCTACGCGTCGATCGAGCAGCAGTTGGACATCTGCTCCTTTCAGCATTTTATCTACGCTCGAAAAGGAAAGCATGTCAATACATCCATGGGTGTGAACACCGGTTTTGTTTCAGCAGGAAACATGGGTTCAGATAAGAAGATGCAGTACACGATCATGGGAGATACGGTGAATACAGCAGCTCGATTCCGTCCTGCCAACTGGATCTACGATAACCTTGGTAGTGTCATTATTGGTGAAAGTACCTATCCTCTGGTGAAGGATTTTATTCAGGTCCGACCTCTAGACCGTCTTCTCCTTAAGGGGAAATTAAAACCCGTCAATATTTATCAGGTCATGGGCTGGGAGCCCGACTCCTATCTTGAGATGCGAGGAGAGGTCGACCCGACGGAGACGCTTAGTGTATGCTGGGCTAAGCATTGTCCCCCTGAGAAAATCTATGGTTACCACATCTACTGGGCAATGCAGAAAGAGAGGACAGGGAACCCTATGTGTGACGAGATCTCCTCTTTTTTTGGTGAGCACATCGAGGATTGTGCGGAGTTGGCCTTACTAACCGTGAAAGACGAGATTCGAAATAACGGTATTAATTATTCTGAACTTAATGAGCGTTATAGAGAGATCACCGACACGGAACTTTCCCCTATACCTAGCGGAGAGTGGAGGGAAAAATGCGAGTCTTGGAAAGAATCGCTTTCAGCTGAGTTGAAAGTTCTTGAAAATGAACATCAGGGCAACCCTGAGGCCGACAAACTCCGTCGAGACCTCCTAGATGTAGAAGAGAAGATTGAAGCTCTCATCGAACGTCTAGGCATGGAGCTAGATCTTCCCGATTCGATTTCGAAGACATGGGATCAGATTCGAGAATATGTAGGCACTCTCTTTGAGAAGGATGTCGTGGAATACGAGGAGCTCAGGGCAGAAAAGTACACTGTCTATGAAAGCTCAGCGATGGCTTTTGTTTCCAATATTGCCGGTCGTCGTCAAGAGTATCAGGAACTATTAGCTCAGGTGGGATCCATGACCGAAAGAGAGAAGCAGGGCGTTGAAATTTACGAAAGAGCTCTGAGTCTTCACTGGGAACGAAAGTGGGATGAGTCAATCAAAGCCTTCAGGGAAGTGCTAGAGTTTCTTCCTGACGACAAGCCGTCTCTCGAGTTCATTGGGAGATTGGAGAATTACAAAGAGAAGCCTCCCGGTGCTGACTGGCAGGGCGAATTTAAGCAGACTAAGAAATAGGAGGACCCATGAGCGATTTAATGACATGGATCATGAAGGCCCGTTGGGCTCGCAGTCTCCTGTTCACGTTGCCGATATGGCTCTTGGTGATGGGCTTAGGCTTGATGAGTTGGGTGCGTGGATTCGAGTTTTATGCCCTCAATTTGGCCTACAGTTGGAGGGAAGAACAGCCCGTGAGCGAGGATATTGCCTTCTGGAATATCACCGACGACGATATCGAGATGTCGCGTTGGCCTTGGGGTTGGGATCGTTTTGCCCATGTGGTGAACGCACTCAACGATTACGACGCTAGGCTGGCTGTTTTTCAGGAGAACACTTTCGCCAGTCCTGGTCTTCCGGCGATCACCGAACAGGAAATGGAACTCAAGATTGAAAAGTTGGCTGACAATATTGAGGACATAAGCG
>Ga0233432_10004912_pt1 | contig 11748 bp, 13 predicted proteins | sample SI_122_August201_6_FD_179870 | JGI IMG/M metagenome (GOLD analysis project Ga0233432, IMG submission 179870) | Seawater microbial communities from Saanich Inlet, British Columbia, Canada - SI_122_August2016_10_MG | ecosystem: Environmental > Aquatic > Marine > Inlet | place: Canada: British...
TCTTTTAATTTTTCATCAAAAATTGCCGCATTTCTTCTATTTTTCTCTAATAATCCGTCCATATGTGGTAAATTATATGTACCTAATGTCGCATTAATATCATTCATATGAAATTTATAACCATATTTAACAATATCATTTTCTAATCTTAAGTCTTTCCCTTTATAGTTTCTATAGGTTTAGTTATTAAATTATTATCTGTAGGAATTATAGTTTCTATAGGTTTAGTTACTAAATTATTCTCTGTAGGAATTATAATTTCTATAGGTTTAGTTGGAACTAACTTTAATAAATTATAATTATTTGTTCTTCTACTGCCACGAGTAGGATATGTCATTTTCATTCCACTAAGCATTATAATATAATATAAATATATTATAATGAGTTTTATTCCTAATGAAGTTTATCCTTATCGAATGGCTCTAGACATTGTTGAACATATAGCTAGTTATATTAAAGATAAAGTAGTATGCGATGTTGGATGTGGTTCAGGAGATCTATTAGAATATATTAAACATAAAAAATATGCTAAATGTGTTTTAGGAATTGAAGTGGATAAAAATAGAGCTTCTGTAAAAGAACGACAATATATTCAACTAGGAGATGTATTTAAACTCGGTTTACCAGAAGCAGATGTTTATACATTATGGTTAGGAGTACAATTTCCGTATGAACAATTATTTAAACAAATAGAAAATGAAAAAATAATTATTTATATGGATGGTGCTGAGATAAATCATCAAATATTTTCTAATTATAAAGGTATAACTTTAATTGAAACAATTAATTATGAATATAATGAAGAAAAGTTTATCCCTGAAAATCAATTGGAAGATTGGAAAGTTAAATGGCCAACCCGACAGAGTAAGGGTACACGACTATGTAAAATATATAAATATACTCCTTGTTGAATAAAAATATTTAAATAATTTTTATAGACAAGGAATACAATTTGATTATATTATTACTGGAAAAAGTCCAAATCCTATAGAACTCACTGTAATTTCTCCTATTTTAGGTTGTTATCAATATTATTCAAATCTCTAAAAAATATCTTTAATATTACTAATTATATGTTCTATATCCTTTTCTTCAAGCCACCAACCTACAGGAATACATACTAACTCCTTTTCCAAAATATCCAAATTTGGTAAAAATTCTTCAAAATCCTTAACACAACTATTAATATCATTTCTATTATGAACTTGACTAGTCATTATATTGGCTTCTTTCATTTGTTCCATAAATTCTTGTTTTTTACCATTTAATACTCGAATTGTATAAAGCCAATAAGCCGATTTACATTTTGGGTTGTTTTTTAACAATTGAATATCTTGTATATCTTTTAATTTTTCATCAAAAATTGCCGCATTTCTTCTATTTTTCTCTAATAATCCGTCCATATGTGGTAAATTATATGTACCTAATGTCGCATTAATATCATTCATATGAAATTTATAACCATATTCAACAATATCATTTTCTAATCTTAAGTCTTTCCCTTTATAGTTTCTCTTATCTCTATTAATACCATACCACCTTAATAATTTACATCTTTCATACAATTCTTCATTAGGCAATGTAATAAATCCTCCATCACCTGTTGTTAAATGTTTAATTGCTTGTAAACTAAAAACACAAATATTTTTATTGCTTCCTATTTTGTTTCCATTATATTCAGCCCCAAAAGAATGAGCACAATCTTCTATTACCATAGGTTTAAATCCATACTGTTCTTTATGTTCTTCACATATTTTATCTAATTCATCCAAATCTACTGGATTTCCACCCCAATGAACCAAATAAATAATTTTAGTCTTTTCATTAAGCTTATTTTTCAAGTCTTGTAAACAAATATTGGCTGTATTTAAATCAACATCTAACCATTTAATATTTACATTATTTGCTAAGATGGCAGCTGTAGTAGCAAAACAGGTTAATGCTGGTGTTAAAACAACATCTATATCTTCATTAAATCCAGGCCAATCATTAGTTTTATCTTCATTTTTTAAAAGTCTTGTAGCTAATGTTAATCCAGCAGTAGCACTATTTAAAGTGACTATATATGGATTATTTATATATTCTTTCAGTTTAGTTTCAAATTCTTCCACCTTAGGACCTTGTGTTAATTGTCCCGACATAAGAACCTTTTTAATAGGTTCTAATACGTCTTCACTCATAAAAACTTTAAACAAAGATAACATTATCTATTAATAAATACATAATGTTATATTTATATTTATATTTATATTTATATTTATATTCATATTTTATTTACACCCTTGAGCATTTATATTAATATTTAAAATTTAATTTGATTTTTATATCGTCCATTTCATTATAACATTTATTATCTTCACTAGCAATAATTAAAAGAATAATATTTTTCATATTCATTTTTTAATATTTAATGTTGTTTTTATAACACCTTTATTTTGATATTCTGGTAAATTTATATTAAATATATGATTATCATCTTTTTTTATTCCTACAAAATATAAATCTTTGGTTTCATCATTATAATATGTATCCCAATATATAAATAAACTATTTAAATTTAATACTTCATTTAAATCATTACAAGTAAGATTTTTATAATAATCTTGTATATCCGAACATATTCATTTGGGAATCTTTATTTATTTTAAAATATTTCTTTATTAAATGAACTTGTTGAGCAAAAAACTTATTTGAATTTCTATGAGCCAAATATATATCTATAATCATAATATATATACACAATTTTATTTAAATTATATGTATTATTATAAATACTTTTTTTTTAAATCATTCACTTTTAAATTATTTCCTTTTGCATTGAATGCACTATCATTATGTATTCTATGTAATACTAGTATCTCATTCACATTGTAAAATTTTTTTCCTTCTTTCCATAATTTTAACCATAAATCATAATCCTCCAAATTTAAACTTCCATCCCAATTACATAACTCTTTTTTTAATAAACAACTACTATTTATTATTGGATTAAAACTTAAAAAATTAAAAGAACTAAGATCACCTACAGGAATATTTGGACTTGTATTTAAATCTCCAAAATATTTACATTGTGTTCCTATCACATCACTATAATACATAAAACGCTCTTGTCTCTCTAACTTCTTAGGCAACCATTTATCATCTACATCTAGTAAACTTACCCAATCATACTTACAATATTTTATCATTTCATTTAAAGCTTCCGCTTTTCCCCTAATTTCATAAAAATCATACACCTTTATTCTTTCATCTTTTTCTTCCCATTTTTTTGCTTCTTTATATACATCTGAATCCTTCGGATGCCCATTTATTCCTATTATTAATTCCCATTCTTTATATGTTTGGTATAATATAGTGGGAACTGACTCACCAATAAATTCTATTCCATTATAAATAGGCATTAAAATACTAATCATTTTTATAATTAATAATTAAATAATATTTAAATATTAATTATAATATCTATTTTTCTCTCAATTCAATATGTTTACATATATTATTGTCTCCTAAATGTCTCTTACCACATCTACATGTTAAAGGTAAATCCTCTAAATTTTCATAAAAATATTTTATAAAATTAATTACTCCACCTACATTATCTATATTAATATGCATTCCTATTTGATTTTTAATAATTATTGGATCTCTTTCAATTAGCTCAAAATCTAATACACATATTTTTATTCCATCTATTTCTAATATTTTATTATTATAAATATTACCGTTTATCATTTCTTCTTTAACATGTAAATTATAATTAGATGATGTTATATAATTCATTAAATTTACTTGGTCGCTATAACTATTATTTTTTTTTTCAATAATATTTTTTAATAGTTTTATAATAAAATCTAAACTTGATGGTTTTATTATATAAAATCCACTACAAACACCAAATCCTAATTTATTACTACATTCTTTTGGAAAACTATCCTTTCCTCCTATTTCTGTTGAAATTATAAAATCATATGGTAAGTTTACTATTTCATCAATATCATTTTTTAAAATAATATCCATATCACAATGTACTACTGGTTTTTTTTCATTAATTAATAAATCTATATTTTTTTTTAATCTAATACTATCCCAAAATGCATATTCTTTGGGGACTTTAATATCAGATTGTATTATATTTGATTCATCCCATATTGTTAGCTTATTTTTTTTTATACAATTTTTATTTATCATTTTTTCCCAATGGTCTCTTATTGGTGTATACTTATTTCCAAAACAAATAGTTGTTATATTATACATTATTTATATATTGCTTATTTATCTTTAAATCAAACCTTTTAATTTATTTATATTTTCTCTGTGTAATATTTCATCATTTATATTTAACCATGTTGAACCTCTATAATGAAATATACTATTATCATAAATTTCTGCGAAATATTTCCCATCTTTATTTCTTTTATCATTTTTTAAAAATTCTATTAACCTATTTTTGTTTTTTAAATTTTCTGGTAACTCTTCTATATTCCAACTTCCACTCCATAAATGCTTTATAAAATAAAAGTTATCATTTTCATATTGATTACTTGAATATCTTATATCTTCGCAATTAGGATAAACATAATCATATTTTTTTAACCATTTACTACTTGCTGAACCTGTATCTGCTCCAGCTATATGTAAATTAAAATCATCTAAATTTACATTAGATTTATTCATATCAATATAAAAATAATTCGGCCAAATATATTTTAAATTTGGTCTTTCTTGTAACACACAAGCACATATTTTCTCTCTATATTTTGTTATATTAAGTGTATCTATCAAAAACATATCTCCATCTAATATTAAATATTCATCTTTATTACCCATCATATACTCTCTTAAACTTCTTAAAGAATCACTATGTCTTTCACTTGGATTATTATTATTTTTATGATGTTCGTTTGGTAAATTAAAATATTTTATATTCATTTCTTTACATTTTTTTTCTATTGCCTGTCTTCCATTTTCTTCTGGTTTAAAAAAATTTGTTGGGTCGGGCCAATATTTTCCATCATTAAATACTATATATTCATACTCTATATCACACAAATATTTTTTTAATGATAATTGTTGTAATTCTATAAAAATTGGATTATTTGTTATAATACTTACCACTTTCATTATTTATTTAAATAAATTTTTGCTTTAAATCAATATAAATACTATTAATATAATTTATTATATGATGAAAAATCATGTTATTATTGCTTACTACAATGAAAATATCGATTGGATATCAAATATAGATACTAATTATAATGATATTTATCTATATAATAAATCTGGTAAAACATTGAATATTAATCCTATTATTAATGTTATTGAATTACCTAATATTGGTAGGGAATCTCATACATATTTATACCATATTATAAATAATTATTCCAATTTACCAAATGAATGTATTTTTTTACAAGGAAATCCATTTGATCATTCTATTCCGGAACAAGAATTATTTAAAATAATTAATAATACAGATAATACAAATAATTCTACAGAAAAGTTTATATTTTTAACAAAATTTAAGCTATTCTTAGAAAAAAATCAAGATTCAACTTTTAAAGAACATGGATTTTTAAACTCTTTTTGGCAGAATGAACATAATTTATCTAGTTGTATTGTTAAAATATATAATGAACTATATCCTAATTTTATTTCTACTTTATTCGCACCTGGAGCATTATTTTTAGTTAATAAAGAAAATATTTATAAAAATTCATTAGAATTTTATAAAAAATGTTTAAATATTTTATTAAATAGTGAAAATTTGACTGATCCACTAGAAGGACACGCATTCGAAAGATTGTGGTATTATATTTTTAATAATCATTAGGTATATTACACCAAATATTATAATATTTTTATCAACTTAAATAACTTTGAAATACAAACCATCTATCTTTTATCGGATTTTTTTCTTCAATTATATTAAATTCTTTTAAATTATTCGCTATACAATCTATTATTACATATTGATCATCCTTAACAAGAACATTATTATTAAAATATTCATACAATCTATTATAATAAATCTTACTCCACCAATCTATTTTTTCTTTATGACTTATAAAAAATCCCCCAGCTATACTTATTTGACTTTCAGGTAATAAATGTTTTGCAAAACCTTTTTCATTTTTATCTAACAACCTTTTTACATAATTATTTAAATCAGTTCTACTTCCTGGTAGTCCATAATATATTTTTTCTTTATTTAATTCATTTATTTTATTTTTATTAGGCCAATTCCTTAATTCTTCTGCTGACAAATTATTTCCTCCTCTAAAATATCCTATATCACACCAACCATACCATTCAGTTTCAAATATTTTATTATCTCTTACATGTTTTACAAAACTTATTTTTTCACTCCAAAGCATATTTAATTTCCAATCTATATTCCATCGACTATTTTTATTAAGGCTATTATTATTTTCGTGATTTTTTATCCAATTTTCTCTCTCTTTCCATGTTTCAAATTCTTCATATTCTTTCACTATTATTTTTATATTTTTATTATTCTTATCTACTATCTCATCCACGAGAGAAAAACTTTCTTTATTTGTAAATATTACCAAATTGAAATTGTTCACATTATTCAAAAAATTTGACATCCATCTTTTATATGTATTTATATCAAATTTAGATTTCATATTATACCAACATGTTACAAATGTTATATTCATATTTAATATATTTTATAAATTTATATATTTAAATATTTAATTTATAAGATACATTTTTTTGAACTATATCACTATATCCATCCCCTTGTTTTGTAATATGTGGATGTACACAATAACATGGAAACTGATTTTGAATTACTGTAGAATAAAATACATCTATTTCTCTCATAAATCCTACCATATTTTTAACTATATATTTCATTACTGATTTATTAATTATATAACTTCCTGTTGTCAATGTTCCCTTTACCCTATTTACATTTTCACTTTTTTTTTGTAATTGTGCTCCTCTATGGTTACCTGCTAAATAAAAAAGCCCAAAATTCAGATTATCAAATTGGTTTTTCATTATACTTATTACCTGATCAAATCTTATTCCATTCCCTATTTGAAATTCTGTATCATCTTCTAATATTAATACATTTTCATATTTTCTCTCTATACATAATTTTATTATTTCCAAATGACTTAACATACATCCTAATGCTCCAATCTTATATTTATTTTCATCGCCACCAGTTCTTTTAAACCAATCTGGAATAGGATTTAAAAATTTAGGATTCCATAGATTTATCATTTCTTCAGTTGGTTTTATAGCCTTAAATATTTCATAATTATTTAATCCAACTCTTTGTAATTCACTTAGTATTTTCTTTTTTCTATCTCCTCTATGTTCCAAATTTATGATAAAAATCTTATCAATATTCATTATATTTTTAATATAAATATTTGTTTTTATATTAAAATTATTTTCTTTTAAAAATTGTACCCATATTTTTAAATCCTCCTATTGCTATGTTATTTCCTCCATATCTCTCTTCTTTTGTTAGTCTTATTTTGTTGGAAGTTTTTTGTGTTATATCATGTTTTTCATATTTTTGAGAATTAGCATCTGTCTCCGTTTCAAAATTTTCAACATTTATAAATTCGTTTGAAATTTCATAGTTTAGTTTTTTTATTGAATTTAATCCATGTCTATAATCTTTATTTAAAAACCCTGCCACTTCTTTTTTATTTATTATTTTTGTTATTCCATCGGTAAATTGTAATATTGCTCTTGCTCCTAATTTAAAAAAATTATTTCTATCTATTTTTAAACCATTTTCTAATATTCTTTGTTGTATCATATTATCTTCCATTGACCATCCCCACATATTAGGAAACCCATTTACCCTTTCAAAATCTTTCCCTTTTATAGAAAATATCCCACCTAACGCAAATTCATAACCATAAAAATGTTTTATTATTCCATCTGTTGTTTCATAATTTAATAGATTTTTTTTATATGGTATTGTATCAACATCATGAAAAACAAATGTTATATTATTGTAATCAGTTGGATATTTTTGTTTCATTGCTAAAAACCCAATATTTTTCATTGCTCCTCTATTAAATGGTCTAAAATCTACCTGATGACTAAAATAGATTTCATAATCTTCTTTATTATAATCTTCCATGATATACTCCATATATTTTGTAAAAAAAAGCTTATGTTCTCTCCTATCTCTATATGGAACTATAAAAATTAATTTCGGAGGCATATATATATATATATTTTTATTAACCTTTTTTTTTATCCGCATACTTATCTAATATTTACAACAATATGGGAAACCATCTAAAAGATAATCTTTTTTTTGAACTATATTTTTACAATCTAATGATGTTGGTAAAGGAATCGAATTTTTTGATTTTTTACTAATAAAATCATTCCTTATATATGTTACTTCAAATACATGAGGTAATGGAATCTTATCTACTGAAGCCATTAAACACCCATTATTAGCATGTAAATGAACTAAAGTATGGGTTTTATTTATTTTTTTTAATAAATCAAATAAATTTTCTATTTTTAAATCTGACAAACCTTTAAAATAATCAGGATATTTTTGAATATCAAAAGGAGTATGTAACTCCAATACAATTTGCTTAAATTTATTCATTTGTTCATCATTAAAAGTTGGTATAATTCGGAATTCATGACCCTCTATATCTAATTTTAAAAAAATATTATTAAAATCTTTTATTTCTTCATGTAAATTAGTTAAATTATTATTATTTTCTTTTCCTAAATTTTTTTTTATTATTTTAATATTATTATTTAATTGTTTTTCATCAATTTTTAAGTTAGTAGTGCCGTCATATGCTAAACAATTTATTCCTTTATAAGTATTCAATAAATCTATTTCAAAACTTATATCGTTAGATATACCTCCTGATATCAAAATATCATAATTACCTGGTAATTCATTTATTACATATCCACCATCCATATTCCTCCCTATTCTTCTTTTAGAATGACCTGTATTATAAACAATTAAATTCTCCATTTGTAATAATAAACTTTTTTTTTATAATTTTAAACATATTTATCTATAATTGCCTTAGGAACTAATTTATCTTGTATTCCTTCTAATTTTTTAAAACATTTATTTATTGTTACTTCACTTATTTCACTTACTTTATTTACATCCTTCTTCGATATATTTAATTTACATATTTGAGCTATAAAATATACTATTCCTGCTGCTATGCTATGTGGTGTATTTTCAGGTATCATATTATTCTTTTGAATCCTCAAAGCAATAAATTTACAACATTTTGTTAATTCTTGATTTATATTTAATTTACTACAATATCTCTCAATAAAATCTTCTGGCTTTGTTCTACACAAAGATGTTTTGTCTTTATTTGTCATTTCGGATTCTATCTCATTCAATATTGTTGTGGCGTTTTTACAACCTTTTGTTGCGCTAGTATTATCTAATGTAAATATTGTTGCTATTTCTTTCGCTGTCCTTGGACAATCATTTGTTCTACATGAAATATAGATTGATGCCGCAATTATACCATCTCTATTTAAACCTCTAAATGTCTTATGTTCTGATATTTTTTTATGATATCTTAATGCTTCGTCTATTATTATTTTGGGTATTCCTGCATTATGCGCTATTATAGTAATACGCTGAAACTCATCATATTGTGATTTCTCTTTATAAGGCATCGATTGCCATTCTGTATATCGTCTTATTTTTCTCATTTCATATGAAGTTGCTCCACTACATATGACCTTACATCCATATGAAGATTCTTTTAATAATGGATTTACAGGCATTCCACATCTAGTTGGATCATTATTATTGGAATCCTCAGCTCCATAATAACGCCATTCCGCTGATTGATCCACCATATCTTTATAAATTATACTACATTTAGGATTACAACAAGCTAAAAACCCGTCTTCAGTTAATCTTACACTTGATTTACATAAATCACAATTTTCTCTTTGACCTTCTACTCTAAATAAGCATTCTATTGGTTGTTCATTTATAAAATTATCTTCTATTTGACTCCATAATTCCTTTTTAGATTTATTAGGTTTCTTTTTCTTTGTAAGCCGTTCTGTCATTATAATACTGAATATTATGTTAATTTGTTTTTAATTCAATTTTATTTAATATTTACCTAAATTATATGGGAGCTAATCAATCTACACCTGATATGCCAAAACAAAAAACATTATCATCTACAATTGACTATCTTGCTGCCAATTATATTTTGACTAGCAACTTTCAAGATTTAAAAAATTTAACAGATCCACAATATTGTAAAAATTTAGTTATTTTAACTTCTGATGTCATACAAAGGTATTTAACCCAACAAGATATCGAATTTCTTAAACAAAGACTTGAAGGATCTATTGAAAAAAATGAAATGACTACAGAAAAAATTGCTTATTTTAATAAAGAAAATCTTGGCAAAATGGATATTAAAAGTGATTTGCGCAAAAAAAGAATGTGTATTGCCATTGCTAAATATTATGTTCAAATCTTCCATATTTTTAATGCTATTGCTCACACTATTAATCCTGTTTATACATGGAAAGATAAGTTTGGCTCTACAGTTTCTGTTGATTATGAACACAGAAATGATATTCCAAAAGATGTACAACCTACTATTTCCAAAGTTAATTTATGTAGTTCTAGAATTAATGCTCTTATGAAAGATAAAACCTCTTTAAATGATCTTAAAAATTCTACCAACAATATTGTTGAATTACAATCTCAATTTTGCGACCTTAATACTAATACAGATGGCACAACTAAATTATTATCAAAAGAACCTGGTATCCCTGAATTGGAAATGTTATATTATGATGTTTATGATTACAATACTGGTAAATTTACTACTATGTCACCAGATATGTTGAAACAATATAATTCTGATCTTAAATCATTTTATACTCTTTTCACTGGTGAAAAAAAATTACCTTCTTCAATTAAAAGATTTGGTGATATTCCTCTTAGAGATTACAATAAAGCAGGACCATGTGCTAAACCAAATGGATATTTTAGAAAATCATATAAAGGTACACTCAAGGAAAAATTATTTAAACAATATGCCGAAAATGTACAAACTATGATGACTAATACTGAAACCAATCAAAAAGCTTTATTAGGTATCATTGATCAATTGTTTGTATTTATAAAAGACCCTCAAGATCCTAACAAAAAATTGATTGTCATTAATCCTAAACTTGATAATAAATTACTTACTAAACTTGTGTCTGACACTCGTAGCCTTATTATTAAATTATATGCTACATGTGAACAAGACTTCTTTAAAGGATTACAAATTTTTGAGGCATTGGTAGAAAAACAAATCCTTGATGCTTCCACTGCACAAATTAAACAATTACAACAAAATGTAGAGGAAACTATTTCAATTGAAGGCACTCCACCTACATTACCTTCATCTTCATCTTCATCTACTCCTCCCACGGCACCCCCTCCTCCAATTGGTTCTTCTGACTCATCTGGTCCTCCTGGTGCCCCTGGTAGTGGTAGTGGTAGTGGTAGTGGTGCTGGTAGTGGTGCTGGTAGTGGTGCTGGTAGTGGTGCTGGTAGTGGTGCTGGTAGTGGTGCTGGTAGTGGTCCTATTGGTGCCACTGGTCCTCCTGGTGCCACTGGTCCTCCTGGTGCTGGTGCCACTGTTCCTACTACTCCTGTAGGTGCTCCTGGTGCTGGTGCCACTGGTCCTCCTGGTGCCACTGGTCCTCCTGGTG
>Ga0233432_10004914_pt1 | contig 11747 bp, 11 predicted proteins | sample SI_122_August201_6_FD_179870 | JGI IMG/M metagenome (GOLD analysis project Ga0233432, IMG submission 179870) | Seawater microbial communities from Saanich Inlet, British Columbia, Canada - SI_122_August2016_10_MG | ecosystem: Environmental > Aquatic > Marine > Inlet | place: Canada: British...
GCGCCGGCTCTCCAGAACGAAGGCGCCTCATCATTCTTTTTTCATTCACCACACGCATTTCGCCTGCTAAAAGCCCCTCCTTTACGGACGAAGCGGGCAACACAACTACCCCGTCAGAATCTGCTACGATCATATCGCCCGGATAAATCATAACGCCACCAATTTTAAGGTTGATGTCTAATTCACCCCGGTTGAGTTTTGTGGTTCCTCGGATATTTAGTCCACGTGAAAACACAGGAAAGCCCATGGCGGCGATCTGGTCGCTATCACGGACGGCCCCGTCGATGACAAGTCCAGCAATCCCCCGCATCTGACATGCGAGAGCCATAAGCTCTCCGAAAGGACCGCTGTCGATGTTCTCACCATAATCGACCACGAGAACGTCCCCTGTCCTTGCTCTGTCAATAGCGAGATGAAGTGCAAGGTTGTCACCATGTAGACATCTCACCGTCCTTGCTGGACCCGCAAGGCGCATGCCCGGCCTAACCGGTCTTAATTGCGCCTTGGGTATGCGGGCATCTTGTGCGGCTTCCCCCAAAGTCGCTGTGCCAAGAGCTACCAGGCGGTGAGTAAATGTCACGCTGCAGAGGCTCCTATCCGCACCTGCATAGCGGCCAGACCATCAACTGAGCAGTTAAGTACATCACCCGTCACGACTGCGCCTACCCCAGCGGGTGTTCCAGTCATGATTATGTCGCCGGCCTTCAATTCATTTTGCTCAGAAAGTTTCGCAATGATTTCATCAATTTTCCATATCAACAGGGAAATGTCATCATCCTGACGGGTTTCTCCATTGACTTGAAGGCGTACATGTCCTGACGAGATAATTCCCATATCATCGACTCGTGTCACTGGACCTATAGGTGCAGATTGATCAAATGCTTTGGTGACTTCCCACGGAAGACCATTTGCCAGAGCCGCCGCCTGATGATCGCGGCGGGTCATATCCAGCCCAACGGCATATCCAAAGATGTGAGAAGAGGCATTGGTTTCAGTTATATTGTAGCCACCTGATTTTAAAACCACCACCAGCTCACACTCATAGTGAAAGTTATTCGTAAACACAGGGTAGGGTATTTCGCCGCCGTTTCTTACGATTGCATCCGCAGGTTTCATGAATATGACCGGTGGATCTCTTTCGTCTTGTTCCATTTCCCGGACGTGTGCCAGATAGTTTTTTCCGATACAATAAATTCGACGGACTGGAAATTTTTCCTCGGTTCCTATGATATCAAGATATGCCTGTGTCGGCGGTGAAACAGCGTAGCTATTCATGAATGTTCTCCCTCTGAGTCCTGAAAAATCGCCGTAGCTCGCGTCGATTGACGACTCACGGTGGCCATATGATTCAATATACTTTTCATTATTTCAAGATATTAAATTTATGTTTGATCATCTTAATATATTATTTAGTATCCAGTTACGAATCATATTAAATAGCCACATCGGCAAGTAGCGTAAAAAGCGCTGCAAATAATAAACCGCCAAAAATGGCCTGGGAGGATATTCAAATGACTAATCGTAAACAATTTTCGCGCAGAGACTTTGGTGCATTGACGATCGGTAGTGTTGCCGCAACAGCAATGTTTGCACCGTCAATTGTCCGCGCTCAAACAGCCATCACCTTTGCTGTACCAAACCCTTCTGCACTGACTTGGCTGCCTTATTGGGTTGCCGTTGGGGAAGGTTATTTTGGCGAAGACGGCATTTCACCATCCTTTGAAGCCGTAGATGGATCGTCTGCAGTGCTGCAGGCTATGGCAGCAGGTCAAGCGCACATAGGTGCGCCAGGGCCAGGACCAACTCTTGGCGCCCGCGCCCGCGGTGTGGATGTAAAATTCCTCTACAATTTATATCCTAAATCTGTCTTTGGGCTTCTTGTCAAAGCTGACAGTGGTTATTCTCAACCCTCAGAACTTGCGGGTACTGTAGTTGGTGTTGGTACTGCAGACGGTGCGGAGGTGTCCTTTACCACAGCTATTATGTCAGATCTCGGCATGAAGGCAGGAACGGACTTCACATATTTACCAGTGGGTGACGGTGGCACTGCCGCAGTGGCTTTCCTTCGAGACGAGGTTAGCTCCTATGCTGGAGCCGTTTCTGACGCAGCGATTTTAGCGTCTCGCGGAATTGAACTTAAAGAAATCACACCAGAAGCCTATTTAGGGTTCTTTGGTAACGGCATTGCCATGTTGGAAAGCCAAATGAAATCAATGCCAGACCTAGCGCCAAAATTCGGTCGTGCGCTTGTTCGTGGCATGCGATTTGCGTCTGATCCAGCAAACAAAGAAGCTTGTCTTGCGCATTGCGCTGCTGGCAATCCACAGGAAGGTGAACAGGATTATGCGGCGTCGCTTTTTGATGGTGTTCTTGGTAGAATGACCCCGACAGATAGCCTAATGGGCAATGGTTTTGGATATCAACCCCCAGAGCATTGGCAGGCTATACATGATTCAGCCGTCGCCTCTGGAGGCCTATCTGAACCGCTGGCAGATCTCGCTTCCGTTTACACAAATGACTTTGTGTCGGGCTGGAATGCATGAGTTCTAAATGACTGATCCAATACCCCTAAATTCTGGACCGGCCGCGTCGAGTGCGCGGCCGGTCTATGAGGTAAAGCGTTTGTCAAAGACTTACGCTCGAAATTATATAGTAGCCCTGGAAGATGTTAACCTGTCGATCAAAACTGGAGAGTTTGTATCGGTGATTGGATCATCAGGCTGCGGCAAGTCAACATTACTAAAAATTATGGCGGGGCTTATTCCTCCAACAACCGGAAGTGTCATTCTTGACGGCAGACCTGTGGTTGGTCCCCGACTCGATATTGGAATGATGTTTCAGCAGGCGACCCTGCTTCCATGGAAAACGACACTTGAAAATATAGTCCTTCCTATTGAAATAAGGGAAGGACGGGTTGCTGCTAAAGAGGCTCTTGGCCGGGCCATGGACCTGTTGAAGCTGGTCGGCCTGGGTGATTTTGCGAATGCCTACCCCGGTGAGTTGTCAGGCGGAATGGCGCAACGTGCATCCATTTGCCGAATGCTGGTCTCCGATCCTGCTATGCTGCTTTTGGACGAACCATTCTCAGCCCTAGATGAGCTGACACGCGATTTCATGAACATGGAACTTCAACGGATCTGTATGGAACGTGGCGCAACTTCGTTTTTGGTCACTCATTCTCTAGCTGAAGCTGTAATTTTGTCAGACCGGATACTCGTTATGAAAGCACGACCTGGCCAAATTATTGAAGATATTAAAATTGATCTTCCCAGACCACGCACGCTCGAAATGATCAACACACCTCATTTTGGTGAGATTGTAAGTCATATTCGGGACCTACTTGGAAAAGAGGCCGCTGAATGACTGATTTAAATCATAGTCCAAGCCACGATGATGGCAAAGATACCGTCTGGGTTGAACATGAAGCTCTGATTGACAGAATTCCGCGTGGGATTGCGATGGCCTTTCTGTTTGTATTGGTTGTAGGCATTTGGGACATAGTCACGCGCATGGGATTAGTCTCTGCCATTATCCTGCCTACACCCGCAGAAACTTTATCAGATATTATATTTGTGGGGAAAAACTTAGTTTCTGGTGGCTACATGTTGAATGCACTCTGGACCACGACACTTACGGTTTTTTATGGTTTTCTCATTGCCATAACCATTGGGTTTTGTCTCGGTGTTCTGGTGGGTGAGACCAAGTTTGGAGAACGTGCTGTAATGCCCTATCTTGTCGCCATTGATTCCATGCCAAAGGTCGCATTTGCCCCGCTTTTTATTGCCTGGCTTGGTTTTGATATCAGCTCTAAAGTGGCGTTAGCGGCTTTTATTGCAACCTTTCCAATTGTAGTCGCGACAGCCGCGGGCCTGCACGCCGCTTCAGAAAACGAACGGATGCTGTTTAAATCGATCGGCGCTTCTCGGATGCAAACGTTACTCCGGTTAAAGCTGCCGACAGGGCTGCCATATATTTTTACGGGGCTCAAGATAGGGTCGGTCGGTGTGATGGCTGGTGCTATTACTGGTGAATTCTTAGGCGGTGGTAAAGGCTTTGGCGCCCTGATAAGGCAATCTGCGAGTATGCTTGATACGCCAAGAGTATTCGCCCTTATTCTCTACCTAAGCGTTCTTGGGTTGTCACTGTACTTTGCAGTTGTCTGGACCCAACGCAGGTTTGTATTTTGGAATAAGGATGATCAAGCATCTAGTGCCACATAGGGTAAAAAAAAGTATGAACAAAAATTTGTCTGAGGATGCTTATGACAATATCCGCAGAGATATTTTAAGCGGTATATTGTTGCCGAATGAGCGCCTTCAGATTGATGCTGTTTCTGTACGTTACGCTATTGGTGCAGTTCCAATTCGAGAGGCCTTGAACCGGTTGTCAGCTGCGGGGCTTGTCGCACGAAGAAGCAATCGAGGATTTTGCGTCTCACCTATTTCGATTTCTAAGCTCGAGGAACTTGTTAAAACACGAATCTGGCTTGAGAAGTTGGCCTTAAGTGAATCAATGAAAAATGGAGACGATGCTTGGGAGGAACGGCTGGTTGTTGGATACCATAGGTTGGCGCGGACACAACGACGCCTACCAAAAATTGGATGCAAAGACCTGTCACTGCAATGGGAAGATAACCACAAAGCCTTTCATATGTCGCTTATTGAGCGGTGCGAGTCATCTTGGTTGCTTAGTTTTTGTTCGAATTTGATGGATGAAGCCGTACGTTATCGGAACCTGTCGATGAACATAAATCCAAGCAAACAACGACGCGAAGGCGCAGCGGCTGAGCATAAAGAGATTTTGGATGTGGTGCTGGAAAGAGATACTGTCAACGCTTGTCTGCTTCTCGAAAAACATTACCGTATCACGTTAGACGGCTTAAAGACGCTTGATTTGCCTAAGGCGGTACAGTCAGATTAAACTTGCTTGAAGCGGGCAGGGCGACTCTGCAACCATGCCGAATTACAAAACACTCTTTATTTCGCTAATTTAAAACGAGCCCTGAAGTCATACGGCTTGCACTCCTACTCTAGCTTCCTGGTTGCTGCTCACCATCAGTTGAAATAATAATAGACCATCAAACCTTCGCAGATGCACAGCCAGCCTTATCCCCCTGTATAATCAAAATCGTCAACTTGACGATTATCAAATCTTAATCTCAGGCCTATGGCTAACGATCAACTTTTGCACCGTCACGCACACACGCCTGTTACGCAGATGGGCCTGGCCGGTTCCGGTACCTTCTGTATAAAGACGTCAACCATCACATGCTGCTGACGTTGTGACGGTCTAGCGCGCGGTGCCCCCGATCGCATAGGTCAGGTCCCGCGCTGCTGCCATGACAGAAACGCTCAGTCTGTCGACATCGCTTTGGGCCATCCGACTGGTTGGGCCAGACACCGAAATTCCCGCCACAGCATCGCCGTTCGCGTCAAATACAGGTGCCGCGATGCAGCGCATGCCTAGGTTCTTTTCTTCGCTATCAATGGCAAACCCACGCGCGCGCGTAGCTTCCAGATTTTGGGCCAGCTCGTCAGGGTCCGTGACGGTGAAGGTCGTAAACGCCTCGCGGGGGTGCGTTTGCAGAACCTGCGCCAGATGATCCACGTCCATATGCGCCAAAAGCGCTTTACCGATCCCCGACGAATGCATCGGTGACAACGTGCCTGGCGGGAAAAAGGCGCGGATGTTTGAATGGGTTTCAATCTGGCTGAGGAACAAAACCATTCCACCGCGTTCGCTGCCAAGGTTTGCGGTCTCGCCAGTATCGACCATCAATTTGCGTAGGATCGGGCGCGCGCGTTCAACCAGACTGGTGCGGCGCAAGAACCGCGCTCCAATCACAAACGCCTTAGGGCCAATGTGCCAGATTTGCTCAACCGGATCGAATTCCACTAAATCGCGCTGCTCAAGCGTGACCAACACGCGGTACACTGTGGCGGGCGATTGCCCCATCTCGGACGCGATGGTGGTCAACGCTTTGCCTTGCGCTTCGCTGAGGTGTTCAAAAATCTCCATCGCACGGTCAAGGGATTTGATTGTGTTTTGCGCAGTTTTGTCAGCCCACCCACGGGGCCGCCCACGGGCCCGACGCCCGATTTCACCTTGATTCTCGTGGTCATTCATATCGCACCCGCCCGATTAAGAAATTCGTTTTCACGATATGAAAAATACAAACCGCTGACAATACGAAATAATTTCCCATAATTCAATTTTGAAATATAATTTCAAAAAAATGGCGTGGCGAAACCGGCTCTCCTATAACGGGACCAGCGTTATCTAGGAGACCGTCATGAGCTTTCAGAATCCCGTATTCATTCCAGGCCCTACCAATATTCCCGAAGCGCTGCGCAAAGCGTGTGACATGCCAACCATAGATCACCGCTCGCCGTTGTTCGGGCAAATCCTGCACCCAGCCCGCGCAGGTGTGCAGCAGGTTTTGAAAAGCAAATCGGCCGAAGTGTTCATCTTTCCGTCCACTGGAACGGGCGGTTGGGAAACAGCACTGACCAACACGTTGTCCGAAGGCGATGGAATTCTGGTCGCGCGCAACGGCATGTTCTCACACCGCTGGATCGACATGTGCGAACGCCACCGGTTGGACGTCACGGTTGTGGAAACCCCTTGGGGCCACGGTATCCCCGCCGACCGTTACGAAGACATGCTGCGCGCAGATACCAAGCACGCAATCAAGGCCGTACTGGCCACGCACAATGAAACGGCAACCGGCGTTAAATCCGACATCGCAGCGATCCGTGCCGCAATAAACGCGGCGGGGCATCCGGCCTTGTTGTTTGTGGATGGCGTGTCGTCGATCGGGTCTATGGACTTTCAGTTTGACGATTGGGGCGTGGACGTAGCGGTGACTGGATCGCAAAAGGGGTTCATGTTGCCAGCGGGCCTCGCGATTGTGGGGTTCAGTGAAAAAGCGATGGCGGCCACGCAAACGGCCACGTTGTCGCGCACTTTCTTTGATGTGCACGATATGGCCAAAGGCTACGATAACAACGCCTACCCTTACACGCCCGCAGTTGGTTTGATGAACGGGTTGAACGACGCCTGCGCCATGCTGTTGTCCGAAGGTCTGGACAACGTCTTTGCCCGCCACACTCGCATCGCCAACGGTGTGCGTGCCGCGGTAGACGCTTGGGGTTTGTCGCTGTGTGCGGCGTCGCCTGACGTGTATTCCGACACAGTCAGCGCGATCAAAACACCGCAAGGGTTCAACGCGACCGACATCGTCACCCATGCTGCAGAAACCTACGGCACCGCATTTGGTGTAGGCTTGGGCGAGATCGCAGGCAAAGTGTTCCGCATCGGGCACCTTGGATCAATGACAGACGTTATGGCCCTGTCTGGCATCGCCACAGCCGAGATGTGCATGGTTGATCTGCGCCTTGATATAACGCTGGGGTCCGGTGTTGCGGCGGCCCAAGACAGCTACCGCCGCCCTCCCGCCACGCACTTCAACGACGCCGCAGAATGAAAGACCTTGATATGTACATTCCGACATTCGAAGATGTTTTGGCAGCGCACGACCGCATCGCACCCCATATCGTCCGCACGCCGGTGATGACATCGGCCTACTTGAATGAACTCACTGGGGCCGAGTTGTTCTTCAAGTGCGAGAACTTCCAGACACCCGGCGCGTTCAAGGTTCGCGGGGCGACCAACGCGGTCTTCGGGTTAACAGACGAACAGGCAAAGGTGGGCGTCGCGACGCACAGTTCGGGCAACCACGCATCGTGTCTGTCATATGCGGCCATGCGGCGGGGCATTCCGTGCAACGTCGTGATGCCGCGCACAGCGCCGCAAGCCAAAAAGGATACCGTTGCACGTTACGGTGGCAAAATCACAGAATGCGAACCGTCAACTACATCGCGCGAAAAAACGTTCGCGCGCGTTCAGGCCGAAACAGGCGGTGACTTCGTACACCCCTACAACGACCCACGCGTGATCGCAGGCCAAGCCACCTGTGCCCGTGAATTTATGGAACAAACGGACGGTTTGGACATGATGGTTGCCCCCATCGGTGGTGGCGGCATGATTTCAGGCACATGCCTAACCTTGTCGAACATCGCCCCTAATGTGCGGATCATCGCGTCCGAGCCAGAACAGGCCGATGATGCCTACCGCAGTTTCAAGGCCGGTCACATTATCGCAGACGATGCCCCCAAAACCATCGCAGACGGGTTGCTGGTGCCTTTGAAAGAACTGACGTGGCACTTTGTGTCCAACCACGTGACCGACATCCTAACCGCGTCCGAAGAAGAGATCATCGACGCGATGAAACTGACTTGGAAGCATCTGCGCATCGTCATGGAGGCCAGCTGTGCCGTGCCATTGGCGACCATTCTGAAAAACAAAGACCGGTTCGCGGGCAAGCGCGTCGGTGTGATCGTAACAGGTGGAAATGTCGATCTCGACACTCTGCCGTGGCTCAAGTGAGGACAGACAAATGAACGCACATCCAACCTTTGAAGACTACGAAGTCGGCTTCGACATTCCCGCCAAACCCGGCATGGATGAGGCGGATATCCAGACGCCATCGCTGGTCCTTGACCTTGATGCGCTGGAACGCAATATCAAGAAAATGGGCGATTACGCCAAGGCCCACGACATGCGCCACCGTGTTCACGGCAAGATGCATAAGTCGGTCGACGTGGCCAAATTACAGGTCGAACTGGGCGGTGCCTGTGGTGTGTGCTGCCAAAAAGTGTCTGAGGCCGAGGTCTTCGCACGCGGCGGCATCAAGGACGTGATGGTGTCCAACCAAGTGACAGCGCCTGCCAAAATCGACCGTCTTGCGCGCATGCCGAAACTGGGCGCGCGGGTGTTGTGCTGTGTCGATGATCTGGCAAACGTGGTTGACCTGTCTGCTGCTGCACAAAAGCATGGCACGCAGATTGAATGCCTCGTCGAAATCGACTGCGGCGCAGGGCGCTGCGGCGTCACGACAACCAACGCTGTTGTTAAAATTGCCAAATTGATCGACGTGGCCAAGGGCCTGAAGTTTGCCGGCATCCAAGCCTACCAAGGGGCGATGCAGCACCTTGACAGCTACGCCGAGCGGCAAGGCAAAACCGACGTGGCGATCGAACAGGTCAAAGAAGCCATCGCAGGTCTGTCCGCCGAAGGGCTGGAGTGTGACATCGTTGGCGGCGGCGGCACGGGATCATATTACTTTGAAAGCAATTCGGGCGTATTCAACGAATTGCAGTGCGGATCCTACGCGTTCATGGACGCCGATTACGGGCGCATCCTGGACAAAGTTGGCAAGCGGATTGACAATGGCGAATGGGAAAACGCCCTGTTTATCCAGACCACCGTCATGAGTCATGCTAAGGCAGACAAGGCCATCGTCGATGCGGGCCTTAAGGCGCAATCCGTAGACAGCGGCTTGCCAACCGTTTTCGGGCGCACGGACGTAGAATACGTCAAATGTTCGGACGAGCACGGGGTGGTCATGGACACGGACGGTGTGTTGTCAGTCAACGACACCCTGCGCCTTGTGCCCGGTCACTGCGATCCGACCTGCAATGTCCATGATTGGTACGTGGGCGTGCGTGGTGGCAAGGTCGAGACGGTCTGGCCGGTCAGTGCGCGCGGTAAAGCATACTAAGGCGAAAGGGTCGCCTGACGGCGATCCGGCGGGGGGCCAGCCCCCGCACTCCCCGAGGTATTTCCGGCAAGATGAAACCCAAAGCCCCTGAGGGCCCGACAAGGATAAAAGATGTACATTGTTCCAGAGCGCGAGATTGCCAACCTTTTGACGCGAGACGCTGCGTTTAATGCGGTGGAGAAGGTTTTTGCTGCGATGGCGGCTGAGGATGCTTACAATTTTCCGGTCATCCGTGAAGCGATTGGCCATGAAAATGCGCTGTACGGCTTCAAAGGCGGGTTTGACCGTGCAGGTCTGACATTGGGTCTGAAGGCGGGTGGGTATTGGCCCGACAACCTCGCCAAGCGTGGTTTGATCAACCACCAATCGACCGTATTTCTATTTGATTCAGACACGGGCATGGTCAAGGCGATGGTGGGCGGCAATTTGCTGACTGCGCTGCGCACGGCTGCGGCATCGTCGGTGTCGATTAAGCATCTGGCGCGCCAAGACGCAAAGGTGTTGGGCATGATCGGCGCGGGGCATCAGGCCACATTCCAGCTACGTGCCGCCCTTGAACAGCGAGATTTTGAAAAGGTCATCGGATGGAACCGGCACCCCGAAATGTTGCCAAACATCGAAAAGGTCGCAGTAGATGCAGGCGTGCCGTTCGAAGCTGTTGAACTAAGCGAAATGACACAGGCTGATGCCATTATTTCTATCACATCGGCATTCTCGCCGTTGTTGTTGTCGGCGCATGTCGGCGCGGGGACACACATCGCGTGTATGGGCACAGATACCAAAGGCAAACAAGAGGTTGAGGCGGGATTACTGGCGCGCGCGACCGTTTTCACAGACGAGGTGGCGCAATCGATTTCAATCGGCGAGGCGCAGCATGCCGTGGCCGAAGGGTTGATCACCGCAGATGACGTGTCGCAATTGGGCGCGGTCATCAACGGCACCTATCCGGGGCGAACCTCCGACGATGAAGTGACCTTGTTCGATGGGACGGGTGTGGGATTGCAGGATTTGGCGGTGGCTGATGCCGTGGTCGGTTTAGCCATTGAACAAGGCATCGCCATAGAGGTTACTTTTTAAACGCAATCGCGGCCCTCGACAAAGGGACGCTGGATGTGATCGGGTGCCTTGTAACCGCACAGACAACAGGTGCCGCATGACATCGCAAAAAATTCCAATTTTGATCAACTGGTTAGGCTGAATTTACCGGACTGTTTTACGTCAGATCCTAACGGACCTTGCGCAGCGCATGCGGACATCGATGTGGTGGCCGTCAATGACATCGCCCCGCTTGAGACATGTGCGTATCTGTTTACTTACGGCAGTGTGTGTGGCCCACTTAGGGGCGGCGTTGATACGTCGGGTGGCACGTGGAATATCGACGGGCGCAGCATTTGTCATCTTGGGTTTTCTTGCGTTCACTGCGATTGGTACCAATGTCCTCACCAGCTTAATTCCTCCTCCCACCCAAAAAAAATCAGTCGCCATACCCCCGCCTGGCCACCCGCGAAGGGAAGCCAGACGGGGTTTGAGTGTATGCATGTTTTATGCCTGAGGCACCCTCACCCCCTCAACAATCTCCCGCTTCTGAGCGTCGGATATGCCCGCCGAGTAGAGCCCATAGGTCAGCTTATTGGCGGACCTCGCGGAGTGATGCCCCACCAGACTTGCTGTGAAGTGCTCCGGGACACCTGTGCGCTCACACTGTGTGATGAACCACTTGCGGGTGGAGTGGAACACGGTGCCATGCAGCTCTGGGTGGCGTCTGCGCAGGTTGGCGTAGCGCTTGACGATGCGATCCACGCTGAGGTGTGGAAAGAGCCTACCAGACTTTGGCAACACGGTATCCAGCAACCCTTCCAGCAGCCCATGCAGTGGCACCTCCCGCTCTGCGGCCTTGGACTTCAGCAAGCGGACTCTGTTTGGCCTGATACTGACAAAGCGCCCTAGGTTCCCCTTTGCTGTGATGTCCTCTGCCATCAGCCCACAGATCTCCCCTGAGCGCATGCCCGTAAGGAGCCCGAAGAGCAGTGCACTGTGCAGCACCCTGTCCTTGGCTGCCAACAACGCACTAACCTGTTCATCGGCCAGCACCCCATGGGGATGAACCTCTGGCCGGTCTTTGACC
>Ga0233432_10004915_pt1 | contig 11747 bp, 3 predicted proteins | sample SI_122_August201_6_FD_179870 | JGI IMG/M metagenome (GOLD analysis project Ga0233432, IMG submission 179870) | Seawater microbial communities from Saanich Inlet, British Columbia, Canada - SI_122_August2016_10_MG | ecosystem: Environmental > Aquatic > Marine > Inlet | place: Canada: British...
TCTGCTGTTGTTATTGGCGGCGGTGGTGCTGGAGATTGGAGCACTTATGGAGGTATGGGCGGCCATCTAGCTTGGAAAAATTCTATACCTGTTATACCTGGGGAAGATTATGATGTTGTAGTAGGTGCTGGTGGAACAAATAACTCAAGCGGTGAGGTTGCAACTATTTCTGGACAAAGTTATTTTGTAAGTACATCAACAGTAAAAGCCTTAGGAGGACGTTCAGGCGGCCAAGCTAGAACATATACTGGTGCAGATTGGGTTGGACAAGGCGGCGGTAATGGAGGATACGGAAGTGCTGGAGGCGGATATGTATCCGGTTCAAAATCAGGTGGTGGCGCTGGCGGATATTCTGGCAACGGCGGCCATGCAGGCGAACATGGACAGAATCCTTCCAATACCATGGTATTAGATAATGGTGATCCAGGTCAAGGAGGCGGTGGCGGTGGTGGTGGTCATTATAGCTCGGGTGTGGTAAACTTCACTGGGACAGCACAAAGCGCCGGCGGCGGCGGCGTTGGAGTTTATGGACAGGGCGCAAATGGCGCAGGTGGCTCAGCAAGTTCAGCTACTTCTGTATATGGCGGCGGTGGCGGCTCTAGTGGCAGCGAAGGAGAACGAGGCGTTAACGGCAATCAAGCAAATGGCGGAAGTTACGGCGGAGGTGGCGGTGTTACATATGTAAGAGCTACTGCCAGTAGTGGTTATGCAACTTCATATCCTGGTCTAGAAAATACAACTGCTGGTAACGGTGCAGTAAGAATTATTTGGGGATCAAATAGACAATTTCCTCAAACTAATGTAGCATTAGCAGATTCAAATGGATTTGAAACTACGTATTCACCGCCAGCAGCTTCGCCTTAAACAGCGACACCAACAACATTTTCAACGACTGCTGATACATTACTATTAATTCAATAAATATAGTTAGGAGAACAACAAATGGCCCAAATAAACTTTCCAAGCAATCCGTCAGATGGACAAGAATTTATAGCATCTAATACTTTGTACACATATGTATTAGCTAAAAATTTATGGAAGGCAACATCATTAGGTGGCGGTGCTACTGGTGGCGGAGGCGGTTCTACGTCAATGGTAAGTTTAACTGATGTAGGATTTTCAGATCTTGAATCAGGAGATATGATATTTTATAATGGTACTTTTTTTGTAAACACTGCTCTAAAATATAGACAAATTGCATTTCCGTGTGCTGCTGCTTTTACTTTATCTACTTCGGGTACAAACTATAAAATAGCTGAAGACCCAGAAAATTCTAATAATCCTAATATAACTGCATTTTCTGGAACTACTATAAGATTTGATCTTAATACAGCAGGTGATGCTGTAAGAATACAAGATATTACCGGTAGTGATTTTAATGATGGATTATATCATGTTGCTGACAACGGAACTGTATTACAAGGAATTTCAGCTCAAGGTAAAAACGTTGGATCATTATACTGGCAAATACCAGTAAATGCAGCTGGAACATATGTATATCAAAGTGAAGTTAGATCTGATATGAACGGATACATAAAAGTAAAAGGTGCAGGTAATGAACCTGCTATTACACTAGAGACAACTACTGGATCATTAGATTTAGATTTAGCAACATCTAATGTATTTGCAATTAATTTAAATAATAATATTACTAATCTTAGTTTATTAAATGCTTCTAACGCAGGATCAACTATAACACTTATTATTACAAATACTGCAACACATGATATAACTTGGCCTAATAATATTATTTGGTCACAAGGATCACCACCTACTTTAACATCTAGCGGCAAAGATATTATTACATTATTATCTGTTGATAGCGGCGTTGGATTTTATGGATTTGTTGCTGGCCAGAATTTTAGTTAGGAGTTTTAATGTCTGATATTGGTATAATTGGCATTGTTTCTTCAAGTGGTACTTCTGGAACAATTGAATTTGAAACAAAACTAAATGAAATAATAGTACCTATTAATTCTCAAATTAAGGTAGGAATTATATCAAATAGAAAATCAGTTACATATTCAATTGAACAAGATACTGTTAATAATATTGTAAATGTTCCAGCATTTACTTTTGAAGATTACGGCACCAATGATTCAAATAACAATTATACTGTACTAAAAATTGAAACAGATGATAGCTTTCAAAATCAATTTTATAAATTAAAAGCAACAGTAAATGACGAAGTATACGCATACAGTCGAAGATTTGAAATTAGATCAGCACCTGATGGCGCAATTACATACAACAAAAATGTAACTATAGATACAGCAAATGCTACATCTGTTGTTTTAGATAATGCAGAACAGTCTTTTGTTATACCTATTTTAAAAACATTTGAAGTTACTGGATTACAACCGCAAGGCCAAGTTGCTTATACTTCCCCGGGCACTTATAATTGGGAAATTCCTAACGGAGTATGTGAAATAAGTATGGTAGCAATCGGTGGCGGAGGTGCCGGCGGTGGAGCATATGGAACGCAACTTGAAACATTTTGGGGAAAAGGTGGCGGTGGCGGCGGCCTTGCTTGGGGCACAGCTTCAGTTACTCCAGGCGATCAAATTAAAATAGAAGTTGGCTCTGGAGGAAATGGACAAGTAGGTAATGCAGGAAATAATGGACAACCTACACGTATATGTCATATAGGAAACAATTGTCAATTCATGGCAGCATGTGGTGGAGGTGGAGGCGGTACTTCGTCGTTTAACAGTTATAGTCCATTAGCCAGCGGCGGCCAATATGTTGTTGATGCAACAATGTCACCTAAAGGCGGCGGTAATGGAGGCAATGGTGGCGGCACAGAAAGAGTAACTCAACTTGACGGAACTATTACTCAAGGGTCACCTGGCGGTGGCGGCGGTGCAGGAGGATATAGCGGAGCCGGAGGCGCAGCCGGACCAAGAAGTGGTACAGAACCATATGGACTTGACGGATCTGGTGGTGCAGGTGCCGGAGGGTATAGACAATGTGGTGGCGGCACAGGACTATGGCAAGTTTGTCAAAATAGTATAGGCGGCAACAATGTTAACGGGTTTAAAGGTTCAAACGGATCTACAGGATCGTTAGTATACCAAAAATACGGTTCAAATACTACTACATCGACAGGTTGGTTTGGGCATGGCGCATCAGGTTATGAATGGCCGGGTACTGATAGAGATGAATGCTTTCCTGGACCAAGCGGCGGCGACGGCGCAGTAAGAATTATATGGGGCGGTAACAGAGGTTACGAAGGTCAAACTACACAACGTGCAGCACACAATGATGATGTGTACGAAGTTGATGATAATACTACTATGAGTTTCGATGACGATACTCCGATTATTTCTTATAAATTAACTGGAATAATACCAACTACTGTAAATAGTACAGCAAGAGATGTAGATAGAGAATTTCAATATGTTGCTGGAAAATCAACACAGGTAATTACTATTCCTGTTTTAGACGACGATTTATCTGACGTTCCAGGATCAAATATAGGATCGTTTGCATTTAACTTAACAGCAGTAACAGATTTATATACAATACAAACATCTCAACTAGGTTTAGGTATTCAAAGTAATCCTAATCAACCAATAAGAGAAATAGGTTTCTTGTCTACTAACTATTCGGTTGATGAAGGTAATAGTTTAACTGTTACCTTATTGCGTACATCTATTAGAAACGGTACTACAGATTTATCAAAACCTGTAACAGTGTATTGGGCTATTAGAGGAGAAAATGTAGGGGATGTAGCTGATAGTCGGTGGTCTAGTACTACTGGTTCAACAATTATTCCAGCAGGTCAATCAGAAGCTTCTTTTATAGTTTCAGTTGATCCACAAAATACAGATGCTGCTAGTATAACAAATATTATAGAAATTACATCGATTAATGATTCAAGATATACTGTTTTAGGAGATAGTATTATCACAATAAATAATTTATATAAATTAATTAGAATTGAAAGTTCTGTAATTTTAACAGAAGGCACTACAGGTGATATTGATCTTACTAGAATATTTAAAAGAAACGGAATAGATGCAACACCATCTGACTCTACAGATATATCCTGGAGCTTTGGTACAGCTCTTAACGATGATCGAGTTTCTGTTACTAGTGGAATTGTGCCTATTTTAGGAACGTCATTAACTAATTCTATTAGTATTCCAATTAGTTCAGAAGCAGGTTTACAAACATCGACTTTTAATACTATTAGAATATTAAGTGCAACAAATAATTATATAATTGATACTAATAATAATGTTTGTAATGTAAGAATAAATGATACAATATCTGAAATTAAAACTATGACTATTGTAACTCCTGATATTTCTGTTAATGAAGGATCAACATTTACTATTACATTAGAAAGAGAACATCTTGTAGATGGTATAAGTTCGCTAACAGATACTCCAACAATTGCTTGGTCATTAACTAATACTGACGATAGATTTATAGGCACAAGCGGTATATATAGATTTGTTACTGGAGAAAATCAATTAGTAATTACTATAGAAACAGAGCAAACAGATGTATATATCGGTGATGCTGTAGCAACATTTACAATTTATAATCCTAACTTATTATACGAACTTAACGATGTTACTAGTATTAATTTAACATTAATTGAAGACAATGAAGAACCTACAATTAGTGTTAATTTTTCAGATACTATATTTAGAGCAGGACAAACAATATCTGCAACAGTTACAACCGAAAGCGTTATATCTGGTAGTACATATTTTTATTTAATTAATCATATTTCAACTTCTAATTTTGATTTTTATAGAGACACATCTTTACCTATTACGTTTAATATAGTTAATACATTAAGTGATTATTATACTTTTACTGGAAACGGATTAGTTAATTTTAACAATCCAGTTTTAACACTTATTAGAGGAAGAACTTATAGATTTTCAGTAAATGCGCCTACGCATCCATTTTATATTAAAACAGATCAAGTAACTGGAAATGGTAATTTGTATTCCTCAGGCATAACAGGACAAGGTGTAACATCAGGTGTATTAGAATTTACAGTACCTAGTACTGCACCTTCTAGATTATTTTATCAATGCGGTACACACTCTAGTATGTCTGGACAAATAGATATTGTTTCAGAATCTTTACAAAGTGAACCGTTTTATCTTCAAGGTAATACCGGATCATTTACATTAGAAACAGTAGCAGATGCAGAAACTTCTGAAGATACATTTACAGTAAGCATAGTCAATAATTTAGGAAATACTGTATTTACTTCTGACGAACTTACTATAAAACCCACAGTTGAATTTAGAATTTCTCCGTTAGCATATGATGAAGGATCAATTGTATTTGCTAATATTGACTGTGCAACGAACGGAACACACTCATGGGCTGTATCCGGAACAGGAATAAATAATTCTGATTTTATAGTTGCATTGTCGGGGATATTTGCACCAGAAGTAAATACAAGTCAATACGGATACACATCAACTATTCAGCTTCCGATATCAAATGATACTGTTTCTGAAGGAGTCGAAAATTTTAAAATAACAGTGACAGATCCTGATAGTAATGTTTTTAATTCATCTAATATAACAATAAATGATACAAGTGAAACGCCGTCTACAGGAACACAAACATTTACTACTTCTCAAGAATGGGTTGTTCCTGGAGGCGTAACTAGTATTAGTGCAGTGACAATTGCCGGCGGTGGTGGTGGCGCTGGGCATGCCGTAGCAGGCGGAGAGACAGCCGGTATTAATAACACAGGTTCTGGCGGCGGTGGCGGCGGTGGCGCTCTAGCTTGGGCAGAATCAATTTCAGTTACTCCGGGTGAAACATTATCAATTACTGTTGGTTCAGGAGGAAGTGCAGGAACTTCTGCTTTACCGGCAGCCGGTGATGGCGGCGATAGTTCAATTAAAAGAGGAAGTACTATTTTACTAGGTGCCGAAGGCGGCTTTGGTGGTAGACAGACATGGGATACTTTTACTCCACCAACTACAAGTACTGGTGGTAATAGTAGTAATGGCGGCCTTGGCGGTACTACTCTTGTTTACTCATCTGATGTACAAACTAATAATTATGGCGGAGGTTTTGGCGGTAACGGTGGCGACACAGACGGACAACGTGGTGGCGGTGGCGGTGGTGCTGGAGGTTATCAAGGAAATGGTGGCGCAGGCGCAGGCAAAGTATCTTCTAATCCAGGTAATGGGTCAGGCGGTGGTGGCGGTGGTGCCCACGAGTCTACAAACTTTTATTACACTTCATACGGCTTAGGTTATTATGATCCAACTACCGGTGGTGGTGGAGGCGGTGTCGGAGTAAATGGTGTTGGTACTAGCGGTAATGCAGGTACACAAGGTGCTTCGGGTTCTTATACGTCAGACAAAAACGGTACAGGCGGATCTGGTGGTGCTGACGGTGGCGCTACAGGTGGAGAATTTGGAGGCGGTGGTGGTGGCTCATCGGGAGGAAACAGTAATGGTATACCACAAGATTTAGGAGCTGCTGGTTCAAGAGGAGTTATAAGAATAATTTGGGGAGCAGGTTATTCTTATCCAAACAATGCTATCTGATAAATACAATATAGGAGATTAACATGGCTGATTTTTATGTAGGTAATGATACCGGAATGCTTGCAGATTCACTAGGCGGCGCTAGATATTTTTATGGACTTCGTCGAGATCCGGACGGGTATCTGCACTTTGCAAAAGTTGATCAGTTAAATGTTACTGACGGCATTCAAATAAACAACGTAGGCGATGACCCGAGTCAGGATTATCCAGGATTTACGCCTGGGCAAGATTTTTTTGAAGGTAGAGATACCTATCATAATCTTGTATTTAGAAATTTAAACTACGAACAATTCCGTTGGGATGATAGGAATGTTTACTATTATATAAATGATGATGGTGAATTTGTTGTTAGAATTAACCAAGGGTATACTTACTCAGACGATGTATAATTAGGAAAAAAAATGGCAGAATTTAATATATCACGATTTAAATACATTTGGAAGGGTCCCTGGGCTAACGGAACATCATTTAGTCAGGACGATATTGCAGTTGTAGGCGGCAAAATTTATGTTTGTTTAATTGGACATATTTCATCGTTATCTTCTTTTGACGACGATTTAAATGCAGTTGATCAGTACGGCAATCTCGAACCTAGATGGATACTAATGGCCGAGGGCCAAAGATTTAAAGGTACATGGGCAACAAGTACAAAGTACGAAACTAGTGAAGTTATTAAATACGGAGCTACTATATATAAATGTATAACAGGTCATACAAGTGCAGCACTAAGTACAAATGGCGTTGCAGCAGATGTAGAAAAATGGGAGTTTCTTGCAAAAACATCGCAATGGCGTAATAGCTGGGTTGTATCACGTAGTTATTTTGTAGGAGATGTAGTTACATATAATGGTTATACATATAATTGTATAACAGAGCACACGTCGAGGTCAACATCAGACGGTCTTGAAGCAGATCAAGAAAAATGGGAGCTAATAAATCCTTCAGATAATTTTAGAACCGCTTGGGGAATAAGTAACAGATTTACAAAAGGAGATGTAGTTTCATACGGCGGTAGAGTATATCGTTGTGTAACGGGCCATACATCAACTGCAAACGAGTTGCTCGGTCTACCTATTGATTCTTCAAATTGGGAATTAGTTATAGATAGTACACGTTATACAGGTGCTTGGTCAAATAGTACTTTGTATTTGCCAAACGATATTGTAAAATGGAACAATAGTTTATATATTACATCTATAGTTCAACAAACAGTAGCATTCACTCCGGGAAACTGGACATTATACATACCAGGCACAGGTTACGAAGCACTATATAATGAAACAACATCTTATCAAATAGGAGATATGGTACTATATGGCGGATACACTTATAGTAGTATTACTAATTTAAACATAGGAAATTTTCCAGCAGTTGATAGTGCATTTTGGGTTGTAGTAGCGACAAGTTATAATTTTAAAGGTCAATGGACTGAAGATACAAAATACGCTACAGGTGATGTAGTTAGAGACGGTGGAAACATATATGTTGCAACCCAAGATACTTCTTCGTACCCAATTGAAGAGCCGTCAACAATAACTTATGAAGTCACTGTAGCACAATCTTCAGGGTCTAATAAATATTTTGTAAATGGTGTGTTAGCACCTAATCTATTTTTAATAATCGGAAATACATATATAATTAACCAATCAAGTAGTACTAATAATACACATCCTATGTATTTTAGTACATCAGAGAATGGACATCATGTTGAAGGAATATATAATTATGTAATCGGTCCGGTATATAAATTAGATAATATAGAAGTAACTCCAGAATTATATATATCTGGTTTTAGTTCTGCTAGTGTAAGAACAATTGAACTTCAACCTGAATCTAACTGGAGTACACTGTATCCTGTTTGTGCAAATCATAGTGGAATGTATAACTTTAGCAAAGCAATAATAACAAATGATAGTGCTAGTTGGGATAAAATTATTAAAGGTGTTGCATGGAAAGGTCCATGGAATTTAGCAACAAGATATGCGTTAGGTGACATTGCAACATATGCAGGTACAGCATACGTTTGTGTTCAAGGGCATCAAAGCGACGATAGTACATTAGTTAGACCTGATTTAGATGCTGATAATAGCTATTGGGATATTTTAATTCAAGGTAGTGCTACAAACGTACTAGTTAATGTTGGTGATCTAAAATATAGAAATTTATCTAGTGATGATAATTTTGCAATAGGCACAGCAGGTAATACTTTAAAAGTTGGATCAGCATCGCCGATTGAATGGGCGCAATTTCAAAATGTACCAAAAGTATACTATGTTAGTTTATTAGGAAACAATACAACACAAAATGGTAGTGAAGGTGCACCTTTTAGAACTATCAAGTATGCATGTGAGTACATTGCATCTGATCTTCCAGGACGAGCTCCTGCTACTATTTTTGTTAAAACTGGAACATATGAAGAAGAATTACCTATTATAGTTCCGAAAGATGTTGCAATTATAGGCGACGAATTAAGAAGTGTTAATGTTAAACCAGCCCCAAGTTATGAAACATCAAACATGTTTTATATGAATAACGGAAGTGGAATGCGTAATATGACATTTTCAGGTCTAAGTGGAACACTTGGTGATTTAAACGATTATTTAACAAGACGTCCAACTGCTGGTTCATATGTATCACTTGATCCTGGCGAAGGACCAGATGATACATCAGTTTGGATTGAAAATAAATCACCGTATGTGCAAAATTGTAGTTCTTTTGGCACAGGTTGCGTTGGAATGAAAATTGATGGAAATTTACACAATGGTGGATATCGATCAATGGTAGCTAACGATTTTACACAGATTTTAAGTGACGGCATCGGGTATTGGGCAGACGGGCAAGGTAGATCAGAACTTGTGTCTGTGTTTACATATTATTGTCATATAGGGTATCTTGCTACTTCTGGCGGCAAACTTAGAGCAACTAACGGAAACAACTCTTACGGAGACTTTGGGTCAGTTGCTGAAGGAGTAAATCCAGAAGAACTGCCTATTACTGCTAGATTAAATAACAGAACTAGTGAAGCATTAGTTAAAGAAACATATACAGATGTAGACGGAAAAATTGTTGGTGTAGGATTTTCTCATGCAGGACAAGAATATACAGAAGCACTTTATACTGTTACAGGATCAGGAATTGCAGGATCTTTACAAAATCAAAAAACAAGATATAAAGGTATAGCAGAAATACGAATCAAAGAGAACGACGATTCAAGTAACATAGGCGGAGCAGATTTTAGAAAAATTGAAAACAATGCGCAGCTTGGCGGCTTAACAAGTATAACATTGTCTGCATCTGATTTAACAGAAGATAATAGTTATGTTGGAATGAATCTTTTTATTAAAGCCGGGCTTGGCGTAGGTCAATGGGGAAAGATAAGTGCATATGACCCTAGTACAAAAGTAGCAACTATAGAAAATATGTGGGGGCAGACAGGCTGGAATACATTAGTTTCTGGTAATGCACTTGCAACAACATTAGATGGTACATCTAGATATGTAGTTGAACCTACATTTAACATCGATGATCCAACCTACAATTCATTTACTCAAGCTTCAGGAAGTTTTAAACAATTAGGTAGTGCAGTATCAAACGGTTCGATAAATGTTATTACTACTGTAGGATCAAATGTTGTTGCATATTCTAGTAATGGAACAACATGGGTTAATACAACATTGCCATCCAGTGCAGATTGGAAATCAGTAGTTTGGACAGGAATTAAATTTATGGCATTTGCAACCTCGGGCGATGTAGCAGAATCATCCGACGGAATAAATTGGGCATCATCATCAGCTGTCCCGGCTTTAAATTATCAAGATGTAGAAGTATATGGAGCTACTGTAATAGCAGTAGCTACAGGAACACAAAATATAGCAGTATCAACTGACAGCGGCGTATCTTGGACTCAAACTAATACTGGTAAAGCAGGAGGATTTAGTTTTATCGGTTATGATAGTAATAGATGGATTACTATGGATACCACTGGGATTGCTTATGAAACTATTGACAACGGATCATCATTTACTGCTATTTCAGGAGGAAGTATTTTATCAACCTTATCGGGATATGAAATTACAGATTTTGCTGGTGGCGAAGGAGCATTTGTTGCATGTGCAAGAGATATAGGTGGTACTCTTGCAAGTTTACCTTTGTATGCTCGTAATGTGTATAATGAATCTATACAATTTACAATTGGTAATCATTTTAAAGGAGCCGAAGCTGATCCAGAGGCTATTAGTGTTGGTTCTTGGAAAATAGATATTAATAATGGATTATTTCTAGCAGTAGCTAATAATGGTGTTTTAAACGTTAGTCAAGATGCCCTTAACTGGAGAGCAATTACTCCAATTGGCGGACAAACTTGGTCAAAATTAAAATATATTGAATATATAAGTGAAAGCATTTCGTATAGTTCTTGGATATTAATTAATAGTACAAGTTCGTCTAACGTACAATTTTTAGAATACGGTGCTAGGGCTGTTGCAAGACCTGACATTAAATCTGGTAGAGTTGACTCTTTTATTATAATTGATCCAGGTAGCGGATATACTAATTCTCCTGTAGGAGAGTTAATTGATAGCCTAGCTGCAACCGATGCCCAGTTTGATATTAGAATACAATCGGGTGTCTTAGGACAACCAAGTATATTAGATCCAGGTTCCTTATATTTCAAAACAATTATGGAAATCGATGGTGACGGATATGCTGATATATATCCAGTAAGCGGAATTATTCAAGTTAGTAATTTATTAAGATCACCTGGTCCAGGTGATTCATTAACATTTACAGGTCTTAATAAACAATTTTATGTACAAAAAATTGAAAATTTAGATGGTGTTGAACCTTCTCTTTCGGCACAATTACAAATTACTCCACCGTTGGATATCAACGAAGCACCGATACATGATACGTTTATTAATATACGACAAAATTTTAGTCAAATAAGATTAACAGGACATGATTTTCTCGACATTGGTTCAGGTAATTTTACAGAAACTGCATATCCATCTAGATATACTGAAGGATACACATCAGATAATGACCCAAAACAAAACCAAGAAACATCCGGTGCAGGTGGTGGTCGAGTATTTTATACAAGTACTGACCAAGATGGTAACTTTAGAGTTGGTGAGCTATTTAAGGTTGATCAAGCTACCGGTACAGTTACAATAAGTGCATCGCAATTTGATTTATCGGGTTTAG
>Ga0233432_10004916_pt1 | contig 11746 bp, 10 predicted proteins | sample SI_122_August201_6_FD_179870 | JGI IMG/M metagenome (GOLD analysis project Ga0233432, IMG submission 179870) | Seawater microbial communities from Saanich Inlet, British Columbia, Canada - SI_122_August2016_10_MG | ecosystem: Environmental > Aquatic > Marine > Inlet | place: Canada: British...
ACGTTTGTTCGACTAGGGCGTGGCACAGGCCACTTGACCTGTGTTGCAAGGATAGATTTAACCACAACTCAATTGAGGAGAAAGCATGGCACGAGTGTCGACCGGATCAAGGGCAAACGAGGAACGTGAGACGTCAAAGCGGATCGGGGCTTTGGCGGCCCTGTGGCCTTTTGTGCGGCCTTACCGCGTCATGATGACCTTTGCGATTGTCGCCTTGGTGGCCACAGCAACGGTGTCCTTGGTTTTGCCGCTGGCTGTACGCAAGGTGGTGGACAACTTTAATGTTGATGAAAGCAACCTGCTGGATCAGTATTTTGCGATGGCGATTCTTGTGGTGGCTTTACTCGCCTTTGGCACCGGCATGCGTTATGCGTTGGTCACGCGCTTGGGCGAGCGTGTTGTTACCGATATTCGCAAGGCTGTGTTTGGGCGGGTGATCAATATGAGCCCGGCGTTTTACGACAATATTCTGACCGGCGAAGTGCTAAGCCGGATTACAACAGATACCACGCTGATCCTGTCGGTGATCGGGGCCTCTGTGTCGATTGCTTTGCGCAATATGTTGATTTTCGCTGGCGGCTTGACGATGCTCCTGCTGACGTCGGTGAAATTAACCGGTCTTTTGTTGTTGATTGTGCCGATTGTGGCGCTGCCGATTTTGACACTTGGGCGACGGTTGCGGGTGCTAAGTCGCGAGAATCAGGATTTCATTGCGGCCAGTTCTGGCAATGCTTCCGAGGTTTTAAGTGCCCTGCAGACCGTACAGGCCTTTACACACGAGACGGCAAGCAGGCAGGCTTTTGATCAAGTCACCGAGAAAAGCTTTGAGGTGGCTGCACAGCGGATCAATACCCGTGTTTTGATGACGATGATCGTGATTTATATGATCTTTTCTGGCGTGGTTGGGGTGCTGTGGATAGGGGTGTACGATATTCGCAGCAACGCGATCAGCGCCGGTGAATTGGCGCAGTTTGTAATTTATGCCATTTTGGTGGCAGGCTCTGCTTCGGCGCTATCTGAAATCTGGGGCGAGCTCCAGCGCGCCGCAGGCGCTACAGAACGACTTGTGGAACTGTTGCAGGCGCAAGACACCGTCACCGAGCCGGAAAATCCAGTTGCTTTGCCGCAACCGTTACGTGGCGAGATTGTTTTTGACGATGTCCAGTTTCGCTATCCGGCACGCCCGGACAGGCTGAGTTTAAGCCAGATCAACCTCACGATTAATCCGGGCGAAACCGTGGCGCTTGTCGGCCCGTCGGGAGCTGGCAAAACTACGATTATTCAGCTGATCTTGCGGTTTTACGACCCCACTTCGGGGCAGGTGCGCTTAGATGGTGTAAATCTGCGCGATCTGCGCCGTGATGTCTTTCGGAATGTCGTGGCCTTGGTTCCGCAGGATCCAGTGGTTTTCGCAGCGTCAGCGCTTGAAAATATCCGCTTTGGCAATCCAGAGGCCAGTGATGAACAGGTATATGCCGCAGCTAGGGCGGCGGTGGCGCATGAGTTTATCACCCAATTGCCCGATGGCTATGACAGCTACCTTGGAGAGCGGGGGGTGATGTTGTCAGGCGGGCAGAAACAGCGGATTGCCATCGCTCGGGCGATTTTACGGGACGCACCCGTGCTGTTACTGGATGAGGCCACAAGCGCATTGGATGCCGAAAGCGAGCAGGCGGTGAAATTGGCAGTGGAGGCGTTATCAAGCGACCGCACGACGATTATTATCGCCCACCGGCTTGCAACGGTCAAAAAAGCCGATCGGATTGTGGTCATGGATAAGGGACAGATTGTTGACACTGGCACACATGACGAACTGGTTGCCAAAGGGGGGCTATATGCACATTTGGCGCGGCTGCAGTTTACAGACGGTGCTGCTGAAGTATAGTGACCGCGCATGATGTGACAAGGCGTCTGTTAAATACGGTTGACCAATATATGTTAACGTCGGGTGAACAGCTATAAAGCTGGACCTGTAGGGGGAGAGAAGAGATGGGATTTTCATCTGTTGAGGATGTGCGTGCGATTGAGCAGGAAACACCTTGGAGCGAACGCGACCTGCCCGCAACAGTGTATGATTTGCTGGATAAAACCGCGAGTAAGATGCCGGATGCCAATGCGGTCAGTTTTCAGCTTATGTCGGGTGCAAACAGTAAGGCTGAAACCCTCAGTTGGTCGCAGTTGCGCGCGCAGGTGACCCAGGCGGCAAATTTGTTTTCCCGACTTGGGATTGGCGAAAACGATGTGGTGGCTTTTGTTTTGCCCAATTCAATGGAAACCGTGGTGGCCCTTTTAGGTGGCGCGGTTGCTGGGATCGTTAGCCCGATCAATCCGCTGCTGTCGCCAGAACATATTGGCGGGCTTCTGCGCGAGACGGGCGCCACCGTTGTGGTGACGCTGAAAGCGTTTCCCAAAACGGACGTCGCCCAAAAAACCGCTGAAGCGGTTCGCTTGGCTCCGGCTGTGACGACGGTTCTCGAAGTTGATTTGCTGCGCTATCTGACGCCGCCTAAAAGCTGGATTGTGCCGCTGGTCCGACCCAAAAATCCGGTGCAACATCACGCACAGGTATTGGATTTCAGTGCCGAAGTCTCACGCCAAAATACCGCTTTGGACTTTGCTGCAAGCACGGGTGACCGTGTGGCAGCGTATTTTCACACCGGAGGCACCACGGGGACGCCGAAGGTGGCGCAATTGCGTTACAAGGGTCTGATTTATAATGGTTGGCTGGTTGGCACCTATGTATTTGATAACAGCGACAATGTGATCTGCCCCTTGCCGCTTTTTCACGTTCTGGCCGCGGTTCCGGTGCTGATGGGGGCCGTATTTTCCGGGGCCCATCTGGTTTTTCCAACGCCGGCTGGCTATCGGGGCGAGGGGGTTTTCGATAATTTCTGGGCTTTGGTCGAGCGTTGGGAAATCAGTCTTATCATCTCGGTTCCAACCGCAATCTCAGCCTTGATGCAACGGCCGGTCAATGCGGATATTTCGTCTGTGAAAAAAGCCATCGTGGGATCTTCGCCCTTGCCTCGCGATTTGTTTAAACGCTTCCAAGAGGCGTCTGGAGTGAATATTCTGGAAGCCTACGGAATGACCGAGGCGACCTGTATGCTCTCGACCAACCCACCGGACGGAGAAAAGAAAATTGGCTCGGTTGGCGTGGCAACCCCTTATACTGAAATTAAGATCATCAAGGAAACCCCAGAGGGATTGGTTGAATGCGCCACTGACGAAATTGGCGAGATCTGTGCGGCCAATCCGGGTATTTGGGCCGGCAACACCTACACCGAGGCTGCAAAAAACGTCGGGCTTTATTTTCAGGATAAATACCTGCGCACGGGTGATTTGGGCCGGTTTGATAGCGATGGCTATCTTTGGATTACCGGGCGGTCCAAAGACCTTATTATTCGCGGCGGCCATAATATTGATCCCGGCCTGATTGAAGAGGCGCTGTTGGGGCATAAAGACGTCGCTTTCGCCGGTGCCATTGGACAGCCCTGCCCGCACTCAGGAGAGTTGCCTTGCGCGTATGTTGAACTGGTTGCCGGGGCGATGGTGACCGCGGATCAGTTGACCGCTTATTGTCAAGAGCATGTTACCGAACGCGCCGCCCAGCCAAAATATATTGAGGTCATTGAGACCCTGCCTAAAACGGCAGTTGGCAAAGTGTTCAAACCTGACTTGCGTAAAATGGCTATTCGCCGCGTGTATAATGCAGCGTTTGAGGCGTCGGCATCTTCGGCGCAGGTGGAAAGGGTCATTGAAGATAAAGCCCGTGGGCTTGTTGCTCTGGTTGGTAGAGGGGCTGACGAGGCAGAAGTGCAGTCAGTGTTGGGCAGCTATGAACGCCCGTGGGATTGGGCTGAATAGGCCCGGCTGCACAGGCTCTTAGCAGGGCCGCATCGCGGCGATGAACTGGTAATAGCTTTGGGTGCCGCCTGCGTCGGTATAGGCGCGGTTAAGCCGGCTTTTTGCGTGGAAGACAGCTACAGTATCCTCATGATACGCGGCGGGAATACGGGTCTTCCCAAGGCGTATATCCTGCACATAGGCTTCATAGGCGGCGGTGGCGCGGCGGGAAAAATTGCTATCCGCCGTGGTGCTCAGCGGGTTAAGGTGCAGTTGATAGGCCGCTTGGGACACCGGCACTGCGTTGCCATATAGGGCTACAACTTCTAAGCTGTGCATAATATCCTGTGAGGGGCGGTTGATAAACGGTCCGGCGTGCATCCGCGAGACCACGGGGTGAAAACTTGCACCCGAGCGCGCGAAATCGGCAAATGATAGGCTGTTTTGCAACGGCAGGCGCAGGATTTCCTGCCCCTGATCCAATATAGAGGTCGATCCGAAAGCGGCTCCGAATTTTTGTGCCAAGGGTAAAAGCTCGGCCAGATACAGATCTTCCCATGTGTCATCTGCATCTAGAAAGGCGACATAATCTGCCTTTGCCGCCTGCAATGCACGGTTGCGGGCAGGGCCTGCACCCGAGCGTACCTCTGCAGAGGTGGCAATGGTAATGTTTTGGGCTTGACCAGCCAAATAGGTGTAATCCTGTCCGTCATCTGGTGCAATCACGACCTGCACTTGCGCCATCGGCACCCCTGCATTGCGGATGGATGCAACCGCCCGCGCAATTGTTTCATGGGCGTGATACGCGGGTATAATAACCGAGATGTGCGGGGTCATTGTGGCGCCGGCGGAGCGCCGCCCAAAAAGGCATTGCCGGTTTGATAGTTGCAGGGGTCTTCCTGCATCTCAAGATGCAGTCCAGACCCATGGTAAGGATGGGCGCGGGCCAGTGCCTCGTCGAGCTGTATGCCCAAGCCAGGAGTTTCCGGGGCGGTGACATAGCCGTTTTCCACGCAAAGTGTGCTGCGGATCAATGCGGCATGAAACGGGGTTTCGATGGTTTCGGCCATCAATAGATTGGGGGTTGAGACAGCCAGCTGGATGTTAGCCGCCCATTCCACGGGCCCTGCATAAAGGTGTGGCGCGAGCTGTGCGTTGAACACTTCTGCGAGGGCTGCGATTTTTTTGGCCTCCCACAGTCCGCCGGCCCGTCCCAGGGCCGGTTGCAAGATTGCGGCACCACCGGTTTGTAAGAGCGTCGCAAACTCGGCCTTGGTGGTCAGGCGTTCGCCGGCAGCAACAGGGATACGCACGGCTTCGGCGATTTTGCAAAATTCGAGCAGGTTATCGGGTGGGATCGGTTCTTCGAACCACAAAGGGCTATAGGGCTCAAGTGCCTGCCCAAGCCGGATCGCCCCGGCGGTGCTGAATTGGCCATGGGTGCCGAATAACAGATCGGCTCGATCGCCGATGGCGCCGCGTATCGCTTTGCAAAATGCAACCGACAGCGTGATATCTGATTGTGCCGGCATATGCCCGCCGCGCACTGTATAAGGACCTGCCGGATCGAATTTCACGGCCGTATAGCCACGCTGTACACAATCAGCCGCACTTTCGGCGGCCATCTCGGGCGAGGTCCAAAACGCAACAGGGTCATGATGAGGCAGCGGATAGAGATAGGTATAGGCACGGATGCGATTGTTCATTTTACCACCCAGCAGCGCCCAGACCGGCCTGTTTCGATGCTTGCCAAGAATATCCCAACAGGCAATTTCAAGGCCGGAAAATGCCCCCATCACCGTTAGGTCGGGGCGTTGCGTAAACCCGCTGGAATAGACACGGCGAAACATTTTCTCGATGTTTTCAGGGTGCTCGTTTTGCATATGACGCGCGAAAACGTCTGCAATGACGTGGGTCATCGCCTTTGGACCAACCGACGCGGCATAGCATTCGCCCCAGCCGACAAGGCCGGTATCGGTGGTCAGTTTGACCAGTATCCAATAGCGCCCGCCCCAGCCCGGTGCAGGGGGCGCGGTGACAATGACCTCAAGATCTTGCAGTTTCATAGGTGTGCCTTTTGATGGTCTGTTTGCAGCTTAGGCTAGATTAGACCCCGGTTATTGCGGCGCGCACAAGAGGTCGCCACGATGGTTTCTGATTGCGATGTGAAATGCAATGCCAAGTTTCATGATTGTGCAAAGACATCAGGCCTTTGCAGACAGCTGCAGACGCCAAAATAATCCCAGCCCCAACGCCATCAACAGCGCCGACACCAAAAAGGGAGCGCCCGGCAGATACACCAACGCGTCACCGCTTGAGAAATGGGCGAAAATTTGGGTCATGGCAAGCAGGGCAATCATGGTTGCAAACGCGTTCAAACTGGCCAAAACACCCTGAAGTGCGCCTTGGCTTTCTGTCCCCACAGCACGCGACATAATTGCCTGCAGCGCTGGTGTTCCGATGGATCCGAGGGCTGCCAGCGGGGTAAGCGCCAACAGCAGGGTGCCATCTCCGACCAATGCGATCATTGCCAGCGTTGGAATCTGTATAATCAATCCCAGCTTGACCGTTTTACTATCCCCCAGATAGCGGTTGGCAAGCCGGATCAAAACTGCCTGCACCAACACCGTGGAGCCGCCATATACCGCCAACGAGACGCCGATTAACCCCGGCGACCAGTCAAAGCGTTCGGTGGTATAATACACCCAGATTGCCGGATAGACCGCAACGCTGATGTAGAAACAAAAGCTGACCCATAACAACGCGGTAAGATCCTTAAACTGGCCGATATAGCGAAACGCGCTCAACGGATTAGCGCGGCGCCATTCAAAGGCCCGGCGGGTGCTGGCCGTTAGGCTTTCGCGCAAAACCACTGCGCCAAACAAGGCGTTGGCCAGTGCCAAAAGTCCGGCCGCATAAAAAGGGGCACGGGTGCCAAATTCGACCAAAGCTCCGCCCAAAAGCGGCCCAAGCACGAAGCCGATACCAAATCCGGCGCTGATCAGGCCAAAGTTACCTGCCTTTTCATCGGGTTTTGAAATGTCCGCGATATAGGCTGCAGCCGTTGATTGCGTGGCAGAACTGATGCCGCCAATAATTCGCCCAAACAACAAAAGCCAGATGCCGCCAGCCAGTGCCATAATCAGATAGCCAAGCGCCATGATCACCAATGTCACCAGCAAAAGCGGTTTTCGGCCGTATTGGTCGGACAAGCTGCCCAGCATAGGTCCGAATAGGAATTGCATCAGCGAAAATAGCATGGCCATAATGCCGCCCCAGATTGCCGCCTGGCCAAGGGTGGCTGTGGGTAGAACTTCAAGCAGCAATTGCGGCATGACAGGGATAATGAGCCCGATCCCCATCGCATCAATAACGACGGTCATCACAATAAAGAAAATGGGAAGTTTGGGTGTCAAAGCTGTGCCTTACAGGTTCTAAAGATGGCCGATATCGACCATGAAATCCGTGAGGTGTTTGGCATAATCGCCCGGTTGCTCAACGCAGGGCAGATGCCCGGCATTGCGCATCAGCTGAAACTTGGAACCGGGGATCAGTTCAACGGTTTCGCGCACCAGATCCGGCGGTGTAGAGCCGTCTTCGCTGCCGGCGATTCCCAAGGTTGGCAATCGCAATCCACTGGTTGGCGTATAGAAATCGGTGCCGCTGATCGCAGCCGAGCAGCCCATATAGCCAGCATCGGGTTGACGCACCAGCATGTTGCGCCAAAGCGCCAATTCAGGCTGGTCGCGAAATCCATCCGAGAACCAACGCTCCAGAATACTATCGGCCAGCGCTTCAATCCCGCCGGCTTTTACGGCGGCAATGCGGTCGTCCCACATCGCGGGTTGGCCGATCTTGGCGGCGGTGTTCGACAGCACCATCGCCCGAAGCAGATCCAACCGTTTTATGGCCAAGCCCTGCGCGATCATGCCGCCGATCGACAGACCGACAAACAGGCAGTTTTTGACGTCAAGATGATCCAGAAGTGCCTCAATCTCCCGCACCAAAGCCCCCATTGAATACGCGCCCTTCGGACACGATGATAGCCCGTGCCCGCGTTTGTCATAGCGGATGATCCTCAGCCCTTTTGGCAGATGCGGCAAGATCGGATCCCACAACCGCAAATCGGTTCCAAGAGAATTGGCAAACACCACTGGTGCACCTTGCGGATCGCCATCGTCACGGTAATGCAATTGCACGTCATCGGTTGCAAACAGGTTCATTCGGGTCTCACGTTTTTCACAGGGTTGCGGACAGGCTGCACGCAGGTTCGGTGGCACATTGTCGCGGAGTTGCGCAGATGTCCAGACTGGTATTAGGCCAGGTGTGTCACTGGCCGTGTTGTGCTGATATAAGGCGGGATCCCATCATCAGCAAGGAACCCTGCTATACCATTTGTTACAGAGTGCGAACCCTTCTCGGAGCGGTTTTTTGTGGGGCCGTGCGGTGGCCTGGTAAGGGCTCGGTGATTTGGTCTGGGCATTGCCACTGCAAAATTTGCCGCGACGCCTGCCCGGTGGCCTTAAACAGCTGGATTTGGCTGGCGCGCCAAAACATCACTTGGCAGGGGACGCGGCGGGTCTATTACAGCAGCCTCTTAGTGAAACGGGGTTTTTATCTTCGTTGCTGCGCGGCGTTGTTTTATGACAGGGCGCAACGACGTGACAAAACGGATCTTTATGCAGTCAGTTTAGACTGTCGTGAACAATTTGAGCCACAAGCGTATTATCACTATGCAGGGCGGCAAAATTGGATCACACTCCATGATGGGCTTCCTAAATAGCCGTGCGGGGGGTGAAACTCCGACGGACAGAATGTGAGGATAAGATGCGTGAAGTAAAGGGGTATTGGCAGAACTATATCGATGGCGCCTGGGTCGATGGTGGGGCCGGAAGGATTGACGTGATCAATCCTGGCACAGGGGAAAAAATTGCTGAACAGGCGCTGGCTGATGCCAGAGATGTAGACCTTGCGGTGCAAGCGGCCAAACGGGTGCATTCCACGGGCGTACTGACCGATATGCGCCCAGTCGAGCGCGGGCGCATTGTACAGGCGATGGGTCGGTATCTTTTGGAGCACCTGGAGGAAATTGCGGCTCTGCTAAGCCTTGAACAGGGCAAGCCGATCTGGGAGGCTCGGATCGAGGTGACCGGGGCTGCGCGGTATTTCGAATATTACGGCAATCAGGCCGAAACTCTTGAAGGCCGGTCTATCCCGCTGGGGGCAGGGTATTTTGATTTCACGACGGATGAACCTTACGGAGTCTCGGCCCAGATTATACCATGGAATTTTCCGGTCGAGATGACCGCGCGCTCGCTGTCTGCGGCGCTGACCACCGGCAATACGGTGGTGGTCAAACCACCCGAGATGACCCCGCTGAGCAACGCCTGGTTCGCCCATGCAGCTGAAGCTGTTGGTCTGCCTAAAGGGGCGGTCAATTTAGTATGTGGATATGGTCACCAGGCGGGCGCAGCCCTGTCGGCGCATCCCGATATCAATCAGGTGGTATTTACCGGGTCGGTGGCCACGGGGATCGCCATCGCCTCTGCCGCCGCAAAAAATGTGGTGCCCTGCGTGCTGGAACTGGGCGGAAAATCGGCTGCGATTGTGCACAGTGATGCTGATCTTGTGGCAATGGAAACAGATATTCGCAAGGGAATTTTCATCAATGCTGGACAGGTCTGTTCGGCGATGTCGCGGATTATAGTGCATGAGAGCCGCCATGATGAGTTGGTGCAGCGCGCGGTGTCAATTGCCGAATCATTGTCGGTGGGGCCTGGGGCGGATCGGCAGACATTTGGCGCAAACATGGGCCCGATGGTCAGCGTCAAACAACGCGACCGCGCCGCCGGATTGGTTTCAGAGGCGGTGTCACAGGGCGCCAAGCTTGTCACTGGTGGCCGCGCGATGAATATCCCCGGGGCATTTTTGCAACCGACCGTTCTGGCTGAGGTGACCCCCGAGATGACGATTGCCCAGACCGAAGTGTTTGGGCCTGTGTTATCAGTATTGCGCTTCCGCGAGGATGCTGAGGCGATTGAGATCGCCAATGGCACCGACTATGGTCTTGTCGGTGGTGTCTTTACCCGCGATCTTGATCGGGCCACGCAGGTGGCGCGCAAAATTCGTGCGGGGCAGGTCTTTGTCAACGAATGGTTTGCAGGCGGTGTCGAAACGCCGTTTGGCGGCTATGGCAAATCTGGCTATGGTCGCGAGAAGGGGCGAGAAGCCCTGTGGAACTATGTGCAAACCAAAAATATCGCAATTAAACTCAAGAGGACATGATGGCTGATTTATTTAACGAAGATCTTTTTCTGAAAGGGCTTGAACAACGCAAGGCCACTCTGGGTGCTGAGTATGTGGAAAAAAACCTTGCGGCCGCAGACGATTTCACCCGTCCGTTTCAAGAGGCAATGACCGCTTGGTGCTGGGGCTTTGGTTGGGGCGATGAGGTGATCGACGCCAAAACCCGGTCAATGATGAACTTGTCGATGCTCGGCGCTTTGGGCAAGATGCACGAATGGGAAATTCATTGTCGTGGAGCGGTGACCAATGGTGTGACAGAGCAAGAAATCCGGGCTATTATCCATGTGATTGGGATTTATTGTGGCGTGCCGCAGGCGCTGGAGTGTTTTCGCGCCGCCAAGAAAGTTCTAGAGTTGCCGTGATGAAAACAGTAGATTTAACTTGGCGCTCATGAATTATGGCATAAACATATTGAGATTCTTTGTTGCGCCGTTGCTGTTGCTTTCTCTGTGTGACACTGTTTTAATTAAGCGGCTGACGTTGTCGCCGTGCCCTAGCAAGCGAGTATAGATTATGAGTGACTATTCCGCCCGCCGCAAGATTATGGTTGATACTCAGGTGCGCCCGTCAGATGTAACCAAATTTCCGATTATTGACGCAATGCTATCGGTGCCCCGAGAGCTGTTCGTGCCCCGCGCCGTAAAAGAAAGTGCCTATATTGGTGAGAATTGCAACCTGACCGCTAATCGGATTGTTCTTGAGCCGCGCACTTTGGCGAAAATGCTGGATGCGCTTGATATTCAGCGGAACGAACTGGTTCTCGATATTGGGTCTGGGTTGGGATATTCGTCTGCGGTGATCGCGCGAATGGCTGAGGCTGTGGTGGCACTAGAGGAAGAAAGTGAGTTCGCCTCTGAGGCGGAGGGCTTGTTGAACGAAATAGGTGAAGACAGCGTCTTGGTACATTCGGGTGCCTTGGTATCGGGGGCAGCACAGCATGGGCCGTTTGATGTCATTATTCTGCAAGGTGGGGTCGAGCAGGTCCCCGATGGAGTGCTTTCGCAATTGAAAGATGGCGGCAGGATCGCGGCGATTTTTATGGATGGCGCTCTTGGTGAAGTCCGTATCGGGTATAAGATTAATACTTTTTTGAATTGGAGATTCGCATTCAACGCTGGCGCGCCGATTTTGCCGGGATTTGAGAAAACTGCGGTGTTTGCATTCTGAACACGAAAGTCTCGCAGAATGTTTTGTTTGAGAAGATAAGAGGGAAGAGAATGAGTAAGTCGTATATTGGGGCTGTTCTCAGAGGCATAATAGGTCTGGCTGTCGCCGCTGCTTTGACTTTGCCAGTGCGGGCGGAAACATTGGCAGATGCGCTTGCTGCGGCCTATGTTAACAGTGGCTTGATTCAGCAAAATAGGGCTTTGTTACGCGCGGCAGATGAAGATGTGGTGATAGCTGCTTCAAAATTACGGCCAATTTTGCAATGGTCAAGCTCAGTAAAAAGAAGCCTTTCCAGCGGTAGGATCGGATCGAACGGCGTATATCAGTCTTCGGATAGCACATCGACTGTCGCGTCAGCAGGGCTTGTGGCTGAGCTGTTAATCTATGACTTTGGCGCGTCAAAACTGGCCGTTCAGGTTAAGAAAGA
>Ga0233432_10004918_pt1 | contig 11746 bp, 9 predicted proteins | sample SI_122_August201_6_FD_179870 | JGI IMG/M metagenome (GOLD analysis project Ga0233432, IMG submission 179870) | Seawater microbial communities from Saanich Inlet, British Columbia, Canada - SI_122_August2016_10_MG | ecosystem: Environmental > Aquatic > Marine > Inlet | place: Canada: British...
TGCCACCACCAATCGAGTTCATATAGGCTTTGGCCGCATCAAAGTTTGTGTTCGCTGGATCAGCGTTATCTGGGCCATCCAACAGCGAGGCTGGACCCAAGAGATCCGTCGCTATGGCAGCCTCTCCGTGTTGAATACGCGACATCGCCAGCTTACTCAGAGACATCAGCGACAATGAACCGTTGGTCATCATGTCGCGCTTAGCACGCTCATTGTTCAGGCGGTTAACTTCGCGGTACGCGAGCGCCTGCGCGAGGCGTTGTCTGATGACTGGATCCTGAAGTCGATGGGTTTTGGCCGCCAGTTCCAAAAGAGGTGAGCGGCCCTTTGCCGAGGCGCCGCGGCGACGCTCAGTAATACCCTGCCCCATAATCAGTCGCTCGTACGCGATTGCCGTTTGAAACGACGCCCAGCCCTCGTTGAGCTTACCAATCATAAAGCGCTCGGGAACTACCGCATTTTCTATGAAAATCTCGTTGAACTCAGACTCCCCCGTAATTTGATTGATCGGGCGAATCTCAACCCCCTGCTGTTTCATGGGAAACAGAAAAAACGTAATCCCGCGGTGCTTGGGGACATCCCAGTCCGTGCGAGCCAGCAGCATTCCGTATTCGGCCTCTGCTGCATTCGACGTCCAAACCTTTTGACCGTTGATAATAAATCGCTCGCCATCTCGTTCAGCTCTGGTGCGAATGCCCGCGAGGTCAGATCCCGCGTTTGGCTCGGAATAAAGCAAGCAGCAGATCGGACCCGTTAGAAGCTTAGGAAGCATCTCGCGTTTCAGCGCGTCACTGGCGGCCTTGAACACCGTAATTGCACCGAGATGATAGCGATCCAGCCCTGCCCCAGGTGCTTTGCGCTCAGCAAAGGCTTTTTCTATTACCTTGCACTGGGCAGGCTTCATCCCGAGACCAAACCATTCCTCAGGCCAAGAGGGTACCGCCAGGCCCGCATCGAACACCTTTTGACGCCAAAGTTGTTGGTTCCCTTCGGGCTCGCCAAGAGGTCCACGATGTTGAGTGTCCCAATAAAGATCTAGCCAGCCGAGCACGGCGGCGCTCAGTGCCTCTGGCGAGGCAGTGTGATCGAAGTCGCTCATGCCGCGGCCTCCCAAGCGCTGAGGTAGGCTTCGCGGTGCAGATCAGAGTCGCCAAACATAGACAACGTGGCTCGGGCGCGCCGCCAGTAGAGGTGCGCGACGTGTTCCTGCGTATAAGCAATACCGCCATGCAACTGTATCGCCTGCGCCGAAACCTCGCGAAAAGCGTCATTGCAGAGAAAGCCCGCTAACGCCACAGACTGAGCAGTTTGAGGCGCTTTCGACGCGAGCGCCCTCGCGGCTGCCTGCGAGGCGCTGGTCGCAGATTCCACCTCCAGAAAGAGGTCTGCCGCGATATGCTTGAGCGCCTGAAAGGAACCAATAGGGCGACCGAACTGGTATCGAGTCTGGAGATAGTCGACGGTTATCTCGAATATGGCGCGCGCTGCCCCGGTCTGCTGGGCCGACAGAGCGACGATACCCTGCCACCCTGCCTGCTCAAAATTGTCGTTGCTCCAACCCGTCAGTTCAATGAAGGGGACATCAGCCAGACTGATTTTTGCTGGCCTAAGAGCGGGGTCATTGGCCGTTTGATTTTCGATGGTGTAGTCGTGATCGCTGGATACCAAAAGGCATCGTGTTTGGTTACCTGAGTGGAACGCCAGCAACAAAAAGTCGGCAGAGCCGCCATGCATCACGAGTGATACCTCGCCCGACATTGTTCCATCTGCCTTTACCGCGAGACGACAATCAGGATCTCGAAAAGGAACAATGTCTGCATTGCCACCTATGGCAATGGTGGCGGTACCTTGAGCAATGCGAGTGAGTATTTTTCGGCTTTCATCGGTCATGTCACTGGCTTCGAGCAGCGCCGGCGCGATAACGCAGGTTTCGATAAATGGCACCGGTAATAACGAGCGGCCCAGCCCCTCTGCGACCATGGCAGTATCGACAGCACTGCCACCGATACCGCCAAAGTCTTCACTGATGGCAATGCCAAGCAGTCCCATTTCGGCCATTTTTTGCCATACCGCGTGGTCATAGCCGAGATCGCTCTGCATCCCACTGCGTAGCGTGTCTTCGCCCGCTTCCGCACGCAGAAATCGCACCAGTTCTTCTTGGATCGCTGTTCGTTCGGATTCCTGAATCGTGCTCATGGCTCTCCTACTCCCAGTCCCCACTAACGTATATGCTTGTCATGACGACCAGTTCTCAGTGTGAGTCTCCTAGCAAGTGGCGGTCCTTAAGATGAACCCGACGTTTATTGAGCCGCCATTCCGAAGAACGGGTAGCGCCTTCAGTTTCCTAGTAATCCGTTGCTACTTAACGCTTTGAAGTTGGTCGGTGTGAGAGGATTCGAACCTCCGACCCCTTCCTCCCGAAGGAAGTGCGCTACCAGGCTGCGCCACACACCGAGGAACGCACGATATCAAACCCAAAAATAGCGTGCACCGATTTTGGCGAGCTCAGTAAATACCCGCCCACTGCGCAATACCTTGGCTGAGCAAGCTAAATCCTGTCACCACTGCGATCAGGATAACGATCAAAAAAACAGGCCGAAATGGCCTTCGCTCAACCGAATTGACGCCGCGCGCCAAAAAGCCATCGACCCGGCTCTGGTCTTCCTGAGACAGCGGTTGCGAGGCTGCCTCATCACTGGGTTGGTTTACGTCGGACATAACAAGGAGCGACTTCAATTGAATTGTTCACTCTAAACCTTGGTGCATCCAAGACCAAGTATTTCTCATCAGCGCCCCGTTTTGACTGCGGATAACGCAAGAGGATGTTCTCTCACTACCCTCGATGGGGCACGGTGAGCACCAACGACCTGAGAACCCTTTCGCAACGATATGACAGCCACAAACCGCCCGCCAATCAAGCCGCTAACCGGTGGCGCGCTCGGCACGCCTGTCCGCTCGGCACGCAGCCACCTCGGCCACCGGGTCTTGCGAGCTGCCTTAGGACAAACCATTAAGGCCATTCAGTGGCTTGCACCCGCTGTTTGTGTCCTCTGTCGGCAAACGCACCCTTCTACTGAGGCGATATGTGATGACTGTGATCGGCGCTTACCGCGCAATCAGGCCCCCTGCCCCCGCTGTGCCCTGCCATCCGCCGGCAGGACCTCGACAACCACACTCAAATACTGCACCGATTGTCAGCAGCATCGTTTTTATTTCGCGAAGACCCACGCACCATTTTTAATGCAAGCGGGCATCAGAGACCTTATTCATCTGTGGAAATTTCAGCACCAGCCTCAGCTGTCTCCGCTACTCGCGTCGTTGTTTATACGGGAGGCCTTTACCCCCGCGGACTTACCGCGCTCCTTAGTGTTAATACCGATACCCACTCAGTGGCGTCGTCAGCTACAACGCGGCTTTGACCACACCAGAGTGCTGGCACAAGCGATCGCTGCAACCTATCCTCACTCGTTGACGGTCAAGCCGTGGCTACGTCACACCCGTTCTGGTGCCACTCAGCACCGACTCAACCGATCAGCTCGCTGGCACAACCAACATGAGCGTTTTGCAGTCAACGCTAGGATTCAGGGCTGTCAGGTGGTGTTACTCGACGATGTCATGACCACAGGTGCCACGGTTAATGCGGCAGCCGCCGCCTGTCTCAAAGCGGGCGCCAAACAGGTCAAGGTGTGGTGTTTTGCGCGAACGCCCGAACCAGGCTCACCCCTTACGCGGTACCATGGCGGTCTGTGTAATGGGGAAGCCCATCATGAACCATCCCTACGAAAGCCTAACGCCCGATAACGTCATTAGCTGTGTGGAGTCCATCGGATTACTCGGCGATCTGCGCATCTTGGCGCTCAACAGTTACGAGAACCGCGTCTATCAATTTGGCTTAGAAGATGCCGAACCGGTCATTGCTAAATTTTATCGACCCGGACGCTGGACGCGTGCACAGATCCAAGAGGAACATGACTTTACGCAAGAACTCACTGCAGCAGAGCTCTCTGTCGTGGCGCCCATGAGTATCAATGGGCAAACCCTGCATGAAGCGGGGGGGTACCTCATCGCCATCTTTCCTCGCCGCGGTGGTCATGCGCCAGAGCTCGATAATGCGGACCACCTTTTGGGTCTAGGCCGGACCCTCGGGCGGATGCACGGTGTGGGACGAGCCAAAGGGTTTGACGAGCGCATCGACTACTCGCTTCAGCGGTGGTTAGTCGAGCCGATTCACTACCTAGCGGAAAACTGGATACCCGATGAGCTACAGCCTGCCTGGAATACTTTGGGCAAGGATCTGATCGAGCGCGCCAGCGCGCTCATGAGCGATTACGATCCTAAACAGGGTATTCGCCTGCATGGCGACTGCCACGTGGGCAATATTTTGTGGCGCGACGAAACGCCACATTTTGTCGACTTAGATGACTGCGTGACCGGGCCTGCTATGCAAGATCTGTGGATGTTTTTATCAGGCGACCGTAACCAACGTGAACGCCAACTGTCGGAGCTAATTTCAGGCTATGAAGAATTTCAGGACTTCGATGCGCGAGAGGTGAAATGGATTGAAGCACTGCGCACCGCACGCATGGTCTACTACAGTGCCTGGTTGGCGCGACGCTGGGATGACCCTGCTTTCCCGGCCGCTTTTCCTTGGTTTGGCCAGCAACGATATTGGGCCGATCAAATTCTCGCGCTCAGAGAGCAGTTATCGCTGCTTGAGGAACCCCCGCTGAGGCTTTTATGACTCACCGCTCGCGCCGGGCGCGCGGGTAAAGTAGTGTCCAGCACCAACTCCAAAACGTGTTTTTATTGAGCACATAGTGGTCCAATTCTTTGAACTGTTGTGCGGTTTTATGGGGGTCGGCATACAGATCTGAACGGGTGTAGCGCTCGACATCGGGGTCAAGTGCCTTGATCACCTTAGCGGGATTACCCGCCACGACGACATTAGCCGGCACGTTGCTGGTCACGACAGCCTGGGCCGCGACAATACTGTTATCGCCGATCGACACCCCTTTTAACACGGTGGCATGGTCGCCCACCCAGACATTGGCACCCAGATACACGGGGGTGGCTTCATCAGCGCGATCGATACGGTCATACAAGCCATGCCAATCTGAGTCGGTGATATAAGCACCATTAGCGAGCATGCAGCCATCGCCCAAGGTAATACTATCGCTGGCGCTGATGCGAGACCCCGGACTCATTAAACAAGCATTGCCTAGCGTAATCTGACCCTCACCGGGCGCGCGACCCCAGACACCAATCTGCACCCGCTGACTGGCGGTGTTGATCGCGGTAAATGAATGCCCAATGGCGATATTGGGTCCCGAGATATCCACATACCATGGCGACATAATGTTGGCGTAGGGCCCTAGTTGAACGCAACGGGGCCTGACGAACCAATCGATCCAGCCGTCTCTCATCACAAGATAAGCCCGTTTAACCCAGTAAGGGCGGAGATCCTCTCGCACTGATGTCGTCCTTATCCATAAAAGATGTCGTAGCGCGGTATGATGGCAAGGTGAATTCAACTGCGCAAACACAAGGGTCCGACACCACGCCTACGGTCATTCAGACCCAGCAGGCGTCACCCCATTCAGACCTAGAGCGCATTGTACGCCATCACCTTGCGCACCCATGGCGAAAACCGTGTCCAAGTCATACGCAGCAGGCTTTCGAACAACTGCAAACACGCTATCGAAACGACCCCCTGCCCCTCATCTTAGATTCCTACTGCGGGACCGGTATGAGCACTGCGGTCCTCGCCGCTCAGCACCCAGAGGCTCTCGTGGTCGGCATTGATCAATCAGCGTCTCGATTAGCCAAGCATCAAGTACTCGGTCAACAGAACTACCTTCTCTTACAAGCCGAAGCAGAATCCTTTTGGCGCTGCCTGGTCGAGGCAGAGATACCATTGGCGGCCCATTGGATCCTATATCCAAATCCTTGGCCCAAGGCCTCACAGTTAAGGCGCCGGGTTCACGGTCACGGCGCTTTTCCCCTACTGGCCAAACTCGGTGGCCAACTAGAAATGCGCAGTAATTGGCAGGTCTACGCAGCAGAATTTGCACAAGCCGCCGAATTGATTGGCTTACCAGGCACGTTAGACACCTTTACGCCCGATCCACCGCAGACCTTATTTGAACGCAAATATCATGAGCGCGGGCAGACGCTATGGCGTTTCCAAGGGACATTCTCCCGCTAGTATCCGGGTAAAACCTGAGATACGCTCCGCTTTCGTTACACTTATTAGCACTGTGGATAAGCACTGTGCGACAGAGCGTCAGACCATGACTGCAACACAACGCGACAATATTAAGCAGATCGAACAGGGCGACCCCATCTGGGCGCGCATTCGCCGAGAGACCCGCGATACGGCTGCGGCTGAGCCCATTTTGGCCAGCTTTCTGCACGCGACGATTCTCAATCATGACGAGTTAGAGTGTGCGTTAAGCTTTCACCTCGCAAACTTACTGGGCAGCCCCACCGCACCGGCGATGATGCTGCGTGAGGTCATTTTAGAAGCGCTGCAAGATGACGGCGGTATACGAAGCGCTATTCGTGATGACCTTAACGCGATTATCAATCGCGACTCGGCCTGCCATGAACTCTATCTGCCGTTTCTGTACTTCAAAGGTTTCCAGGCGCTGCAAATTCACCGCATTGGCCATTGGTTGTGGACACACAACCGCAAGCCTTTGGCGCATTTTTTACAGAGCCAAATGGCACGACAGTTCGGTATCGACATTCATCCTGCTGCGCGCTTCGGTCATGGCATTATGTTGGACCACGCGACAGGTCTGGTCATCGGCGAAACAGCCGTTGTGGGCAATCGCGTATCGATCTTGCAATCAGTGACGTTAGGCGGCACCGGAAAAGAAGACGGTGATCGTCACCCTAAAATCGGCGATGGCGTTCTCATCAGCGCCGGCGCCACGATCCTAGGCAATATTTATGTTGGTGAGGGTGCCAAGGTCGGCGCTGGCTCAGTCGTCCTGCAAGATGTGCCAGCACACACCACCGTGGCGGGTGTCCCCGCAAGAGTCGTTGGCAAACCGACGTCTAACTCTCCCGGACTCGATATGGATCATGCGATCCCTGAGCCTCAGTGGTAATCGGGCGAAAGCGCCACCACCGCATCGACCATCGCAGCAACATGATCAGGATTAATGCCCGGCGTAATCCCGTGTCCTAAATTGAACACATGGCCGCTACCTTCTCCGAATGACGTCAGAATCTGTGCGACTTCCTCACGAATACGCTCAGGTGACGCATTGAGTAGCGTCGGATCCATATTGCCCTGCAGACACACTCGATCCCCTACTCGTTCTCGCGCGGCACCGATATCAGTCGTCCAATCCAACCCCACTGCATCCGCGCCGCAATCGGCAATGGCTTCCAGCCATTGACCACCGCCCTTAGTAAAGACAATCACTGGCACCCTGCGACCATCCGCCTCTCGCGGTAATTGATCAATAATCTCTGTCATGTAACGCAAAGAAAACTCGCGATACGCGTTATGACTCAATGCCCCGCCCCAGGTATCAAATATTTGTACCGCCTGCGCGCCGCTGCGAATTTGCTCACTCAAGTAAGCCGCCACTGATGTCGCCAGCTTGGATAGCAGCTGATGCATCAGCTCGGGCTCATTGAAAGCCAGCGACTTCACTTTGGCAAAATCTTTACTCGAGCCGCCCTCCACCATGTAAGTCGCCAAGGTCCAGGGGCTGCCGGCGAAACCGATCAAGGGAATACTGCCTTTGAGCTCTTTACGGATCAGCGATACCGCATCCATGACATAACCGAGCTCGCTCGCGGCTCGCGCTGGATCCAGCGCATTGATTTCGGCCGCGGTCGAGATGGGCCGTTCAAAACGGGGACCCTCCCCCTCCGAAAAGTAAAGGCCCAACCCCAGCGCGTCTGGCACTGTCAAAATATCAGAGAACAAAATAGCCGCGTCCATGGCGTACCGCCGCAACGGCTGCAACGTCACCTCACAGGCAAGTTCAGGGTTCGTACACAAGTTCATAAAGCTGCCGGCTTCGGCACGTATCTCGCGGTACTCTGGTAAGTATCGGCCCGCCTGGCGCATCATCCAAAGCGGCGTTCGATCCACGGGTTCACGCAGCAGTGCACGCAGAAATCGATCGTTTTCTAAGCTGGCCATGTTGTCGACTCTCTTCTCATATTCTAAGGTTTTAACGCCGTGTCGATCGTATCGCGTTTCGCAGAAACGACAGTAGGCTTGCTATCTAGACCTCGAGGTAATCCAAAATACCCTCAGCCGCCTGCCGACCTTCCCAGATAGCGGTCACCACTAAATCGGATCCGCGTACCATATCACCCCCAGCAAAAATCTTTGGATTTGCTGTCTGGAATTTGAAGGCTTGGTGTTCAGGCGCAATCACGGCATCCCAATCGTTACAGGTCACACCGACCTCACCGAACCACTCCGCTGGCTCGGGCTGAAAACCAAAGGCCATGATAATCGCGTCGGCTTCGATCACGACCTCACTGCCGGGCACTGGCTCGGGTCGTCGCCGGCCATCAGCGCCGGGTTCACTGAGCTGTGTCTCGACCACTTTCACACCGATCGCCTCACCAAAATAATCCATCACTTCAACGGGCTGTCGATTGAACAAAAACTGGACGCCTTCTTCTTTAGCGTTCGCTACTTCACGACGTGACCCAGGCATGTTTTCTTCATCGCGGCGGTACACACAGTAAACGCGATCAGCTTGTTGGCGAACCGCTGTGCGAACGCAATCCATCGCGGTATCACCCCCACCTAGCACTACCACCGTCTTCTCTTTCAAATCGATAAATTCTTCCGGGTCTCTCGGGTAATCCATCTTCTCGTTGACGTTAGCGATAAGATAATCGAGCGCTTTGTGCACACCGGGAAGATCCTCCCCTGCAAAGTCGCCCACCATCGCCTTATAGGTCCCCATCCCCAAAAATACGGCGTCGTAGTCGGCAAGGAGCTCGTCAATAGTGATGTCGCGGCCAATTTCAGTGTTGAGCTGAAACTCAATGCCCATGCCCTCAAACACTTCTCGGCGACGCTCCATCACCTGTTTTTCGAGCTTGAACTGGGGAATCCCAAAAGTCAGTAGACCACCAATTTCTGGGTAACGATCAAATACGGTGGCCTTCACGCCATTGCGCGTCAGAATATCCGCGCAACCCAGGCCGGCGGGACCTGCACCAATAATGGCGACTTTTTTGTCAGTGGGGATCACATTAGACAGGTCCGGGCGCCACCCCATCGCTAATGCGGTATCGGTAATGTATTTTTCTGAGTTACCAATCGTGACGGCACCAAAGCCGTCGTTAAGTGTGCAAGCGCCCTCGCACAGTCGGTCTTGAGGGCAGACCCGACCACAGACCTCAGGCAAGGTATTGGTTTGATGGCTCAGCTCTGCCGCTTCGAACAGATTGCCTTCTGCTAATAGCTTCAACCAATTCGGAATAAAATTGTGGACGGGACACTTCCACTCGCAATAGGGGTTGCCACACTCTAAGCAACGGTGTGACTGTTCAGCGGCTTGGACTTCAGTAAAGGGATCATAGATTTCAACGAACGCTTCGGTGCGGGTATCCATGTTCTTTTTACCCGGGTCTCTCCGATCAACCTCCAGAAACTGAAATGGGTTTGCTAAACGCGCACTCATATGGGTATGCCTCAGTCTGTCTCACGCAATCGCGAGAGGAGTTGATTAATGTCGGCCGCCTTGGGTTTAACCAACCAAAATTTACCGACATAGTCTTCGAAGTTTTCGAGCAGATGAGCGCCCCAAGCTGAGTCGGTTTCGTCTACGAACTCGCGGATGTTGTCGCGCAAAAAGTGACGATGCGCTTCCATAGACTCAGCCGCTACGCGATGGATCTCAACCAATTCACTGTTATAGCGATCGATGAACGCGCGGTCTTCGTCTAGGACAAAAGCCAAACCACCGGTCATACCCGCGCCAAAGTTGACGCCGGTCGGGCCCAATACCGTCACCAGGCCACCGGTCATATATTCGCAGCAGTGATCGCCCGCACCCTCAATCACGGCGTGAGCACCTGAATTACGCACGGCAAAGCGCTCACCTGCGACACCTGCTGCAAAAAGACGCCCACCGGTCGCACCATATAGGCAGGTGTTGCCGATAATGCTGGTGTGCCGACTTTCAAAGCGGCTGCCCCGGGGAGGGAAAACAACCAACTTACCTGCCGCCATGCCCTTACCGACATAGTCATTGCTGTCGCCCTCGAGATACATGTGCAGTCCGCCGGCGTTCCAGACGCCAAAACTCTGCCCTGCAGTACCGGTCAACCGAATGGTAATGGGATTAATTTCCATCCCCGTATTACCATGCCGTTTTGCAATTTCACCGGACAGCCGCGCACCGATCGAGCGATCGCAGTTGGTAATGCTATAGGCGAATTCGCCACCGCTCCCCGCGTCGATCGCAGGAAGAATATCGGCAATCATTTGGTTCGCTTTATCGGCGGTGTCGAACGGATCGTTACTGTCGACCTGACAATACTGCGGTTGATCAGTCGCCTCTTCGTCAACCCACAAAATGGGGTCTAAATCCAAGCTCTGTTGTTTCGCAGTCTCACCCGGAAGGCGCTCTAGTAGATCAACCCGACCGATTAAATCCTCCAGTTTGCGGACACCCAACTTGGCGAGCCACTCTCGGGTTTCAGTGGCCACAAACGTAAAGAAATTCACCACTCGCTCGACGTCACCCACAAAGTGCGTTTCCCGCAGCTGGGCATTCTGAGTGGCGACACCGGTCGCACAATTATTAAGATGGCAAATACGCAAATACTTGCAGCCCATCGCCACCATCGGTGCGGTACCAAACCCAAAACTTTCCGCGCCCAAGATGGCCGCTTTCACCACATCGAGCCCCGTTTTCATCCCGCCGTCGGCCTGCAATCGCACCCGACCACGAAGACGGTTACCGCGCAATGTTTGCTGCACCTCTGCCAGACCCAGCTCCCATGGCGAGCCCGCATAGCGGATTGAGGTGAGCGGGCTGGCAGCTGTGCCGCCGTCATAACCTGAGATAGTGATTAAATCGGCATAGGCCTTTGTGACACCGGCAGCAATCGTGCCGACACCGGGCTCCGAGACCAGCTTTACCGAGACCAACGCGTCAGGGTTCACTTGTTTTAAATCGAAAATCAGCTGCGCGAGATCTTCGATTGAGTAGATGTCATGGTGTGGCGGTGGCGAAATGAGCGTCACGCCGGGCACCGAATAGCGAAGCCGCGCAATGAGCTCATTGACCTTGCCGCCCGGCAGCTGACCACCCTCACCCGGCTTCGCCCCTTGGGCCACCTTAATCTGCAGCACCTCGGCGTTGACCAAATAATGCGGCGTCACGCCAAATCGGCCGGAGGCGATTTGCTTGATTTTGGATACGCGGTTGGTGCCAAACCGGCGGGGATCCTCTCCGCCCTCACCACTATTGGATCTGGCGCCAATTTGATTCATGCCCATGGCGAGAGACTCATGCGCTTCCGGTGAGAGCGCGCCGAGCGACATACCCGCGGAATCGAAACGACGGAATATCGCCTCTATTGGCTCCACTTCCTCAAGGGGCACGGGTGTCTCTGCCAGCTTCAGCGTGAGCAAATCACGCAAAGCGGCCACCGGCCGGTCATTACAGTGCGTCGCATAGGCTTGATAGTCACGATACTCGCCGCTCACCACCGCAGACTGCAGACTCATGACTACATCCGGATT
>Ga0233432_10004920_pt1 | contig 11745 bp, 25 predicted proteins | sample SI_122_August201_6_FD_179870 | JGI IMG/M metagenome (GOLD analysis project Ga0233432, IMG submission 179870) | Seawater microbial communities from Saanich Inlet, British Columbia, Canada - SI_122_August2016_10_MG | ecosystem: Environmental > Aquatic > Marine > Inlet | place: Canada: British...
CTACTTCGATCTCCTTCTTATAGCCAGATCGTACTCCTCCTGGCGACATGATAAACATTTCGTGAATAGCAGATATATCTTTCTTCCATGAAGAATACTCGCCACTACGCTGAGTGCGACTAGCGACCCACTCGCCATTGATATACTCTAGTTGCCATGGCGTTTCCCAAGCATCGCAAACGACTGCATCATTGTCCTCGAAGGACCAGTCGAGGATATATTCCTCGAAGGACTCATCCTTATTCTCGATCAATCGAGTTAGGGTTGGAATACCAGATTCCTTGATGCGAGTAACATCATTAGGAATTAGGTTAGCGAAAACGTAAGTCTCACCGCCCTTGAACTTCCAGTACTGAGGACATTCGCCCTTGCCGTCCCAATCATGGGCGCCATAGTTTTCACGATGTTGAGTTTGGATTACTAGTTTCATTAAAAATTCTCCACTTCACCAGTTACAGGATTACGCATCTCAAGGACAACATAGTTACATTTGGTATTCATTGTAACTTTACCTGCCCAATCACAAGCGGCTTCCCAGTCAACGAAACGCATGGTCTCTGTTAACGTTAAACCTTCAGCAATGCCAGAAAGCATGTACTTATCAAATTCTACCTTGAATGACATTCCAAGATAGTCTTCTTTCAAAACTTCAAGCATTTCAACTGAATCAGCCATTCGCATAGTCCTCCATATGTAGCCCGCCGAGAGCTTCAATTTGATCTAGAATTTCTTGTTCGTCACCAGGCCATGCATTTGCCATGATCGCTTGGTACTCTTGCCAGAGTTCGACTATTTTTTGTATCGTTTTTTTATCCATTTTTATCTCCATTTACTATTATATAATAGCAGGTTCTCTGGCAATGTCAACCTTTAATTTACAAAATATTCAATATTTTTCTTCAGTTGCCATTTCTCTAGCACAGGCAAGCCAAACTCATCTTCGTCTACAGCAATATAGGCAACTGTCTTCTTGACTATTCCGTAGCGATAGCCTTGACCAATAACATCACCTACCCATATCTTGTGTGGGAAGTCCTCACACCAATGAAACGGATCATCGTTGTTGCTGTATTCGAAATAGTTGCCTACCTCTTTCTCTGTGAAGCATCCGATGGGGTCTTTGGTGTGGGTATAGTAAGCCATGCCTATCTCTCTATCTAATGAACTACAATTATAGCAGGTCGAGCCATAATGTCAACCTTTAATTTGCATATTCCCTAACTTTTTTGAACTTTCTTCTGGACTTAGAAAACAGCTTCATTGGCTCGCTGAATACTTTCAGTTCTGCTTCTGGTGCTTGATAAGCCACTAGATGACCATTCTGATCGACATGGTACTCGCCCTTAGGCATATCCCAGTCAGTTGTTTCTTTCAATACACTAATCATACTATACTCCGCTAAATGTTCTGGCTGATGATTTCTGGTTGCTGAAATCGTTGAAGATCATAGACTTCTTACCGTGACACAACTTGCAGATAGTCTTGACGTTATTTGGATCATTGTTATTGTGATTACCGTCATAATGCTCGAGGTCTAATGCATTCAGCATATCTAGTTGACGCCAAGCAAGAGGATTGACTGGACACTTCCAACCTAAGTGATTATCTATGTTCTCACAGTAATCTTTCTTATGAATGGTTATCCCTTCCATTGCGGGACCTCTTTTGCCAGTCACACGTGCTTTATAACATGTGCCGCATTCGGTCTTGAATGACCAGTTAGCCCACGCACGTACCTGTACATTACGTGTACAGCCGGGATTCACGCACTGAGGAAGTGTATTACCCTCAGCAAAAAATTTCTCTTTCATCGGTATCATATTACGCCCTCTAAACAAGTTAGAATTATATAATAGCAGGATTGACCACAAAGTCAACCCTTTTCTTTAGATATTATGAATAGATTTGAATTTTTTTCTCAGTTCGATGAATTTATGGAGATGATCCATTGGCTTTTCAATGTAGACTTGTGGGTCGTTGTCATCGACAGCAATCACAGTCACGATCTGTTTGATTGGAACACCAGTTCTCTCAAAGAACATAGCGGCATACACTGCTTCTTGGATGAAGTAGCTTTGAACGTACTCAAGTTTCTTTGGTCGCTTAGATGTCTTATAGTCGATTATCGACAATTGACCATCCCACTCAGCGATACAGTCTACTCGACCAGCAACAGAAAGCCTTTCGCTATAAAGCGGTGCTTCTTGAATCCAGACGTTATCTAGTCTCTGATCTAATAGTGGTTTGATTGTATTAAATGTGAACAGATTAGCTGGCATTGCACCAGTTTTCCAATCTTCTTTGTTATTCACATAGTCTTCTGCGAGTTGGTGGACGGCAGTACCTCTTGCACCAGCCTGAACCATAACTCTATTTGCTTCCTCTTCTCCTACTCGTTTTCTCCATGCATCAAGACCTGATTTGTCTTGTACGCCGAGAACAGTGGTCACGGATGGGAGAATCTGACCACTTGGTGTGGTATACATTCTACCTTTGTCAGTGATTTCCGCAGACAGTTCTTCGAAAACGTGACCATGATCAACGTGATTAAACATAAAATTCCTCTCTATTGAACTACCATTCTACTACAGGTAGATTACAATGTCAAGTCTTTTTTTGATATTTTTTCATAAAAGCTTCAGATAAAGTTCTAGCGTCTGATCGATTGTACCCCAAAAAATTGACGAAGTGATCTTCAGCCTGTTGTCTTCTTTTGGATTCTCCTTGTTGTTCTTGTATTACCTGCTGAAACACCATCTCAGCTTTTTGATCAGACACTTTATCCTCCTATGATAACTTTTGATGACCCGCCTATGATCACGCCCATATCGGCAACATCTCCTACTCTATTAGCGGGTAGTAATGCTGGTCCGAAACGAACTTTAGTGGATCCTGCGCCAGTTACTGCGGGGTGCGGCACACAACTGGATCCAGATAGAATAGTATGAGGTGCGATTGCATCTCCTGTGACAGCCGCTGGCTGCCCTTGAATGATTACCTTGCCTGTTGCCAAAGTAGCCACAATAGTAGACTTCACATCACACGGATGTCCTGTTAAAATGGGATCTAAATGTCTGGCTGCCATTGGCATATGTTTATTCCTACGATAATGCTTGCACTATACTTATGAAGTTCTGTGCTTTAAAGTGATTTGCTTGATTTAGTGTGATTGGAGAATCAGATGTGGTAAAAACGTGAGATTCTTCGATAGTCACTGGATCTGGAATACTTAGAGATATCAACGTGAGTAACGCAGGATCAGATGCCGCTAGTGCGGCTGTATCAGTAGCAAAGGTTTGAGTTGTGTAATCGTCCATAAGACAAAGATATGAAACACTAAACGGATCATTCTGTTGAGTGATGGTCACGTTATCAGTGCCAATAGAGTAATTGAAATTTGCATTATTTGGAACTGACACGGAAGTCACTGGTGTCCCTCCAATGTCTTCGAAGGATACGTTTACAGAATATCCATCGTTTGCGTACACGGGAGGTAGTCTAGTGATCTCTTCGCCAACACCAGTATTGCCAGCAAAGAATGCGTCTCCGCCTTGATCGCTTGCTATATTCGAATTTGCTCCTAAAAGCGCAACTGTCATAAGACTACCTTACTAAAGTTGATCCAGAATTATCCGCTAAGAATGCGTCAACTTGTGATTGCACAAATTGATGTGCAACCTTCTTGCCGTTCGATAATTGAAAAATTCTAATACGTGGTTGCTCTACTGCCATGTTACCCTCTCAGCATATGCTTTCTATTTAATTTTCGTTCTTGGGTATTGGGGAAGTCTTGATCCTCCCCAAAGTCCCATCCCATTTGACCGAGTTCTCCAACACATTCGGGTCTGATCTCAACTAAGAGTTCTTCGCCCTCACGTCCACGATTCTCGTTGCCGTCAGCATTGAGTTCGGTCATTTCTTTGATATGTTGCTTGTAATTGCTCATAATACTATTTATAGTCCTTGTCTATCTCGTTCTATGATATAGGACTTAACTAGTCTGCTTCGAACAATGTCAGATGCTTCGAATTCGACAAAATCGAACTCTTTCATCTTTTTAATCACTTTCATAAAGGATCTAAGCCCAGACATTTCTTTCTTTCGCTCACTGGTTAAATCGTCCTGTTTAACATCTCCGCAAAATATGATTCTACAATTTTCTCCTACACGTGTCATTACTGTGTGCAATTCTTGATCACTCATGTTCTGTACCTCATCTACAATTATGATACAGTCATCAAATGTCGAGCCTCTTAAGAATGAAGTAGAAATGAATTCTACATTATTTCTTTGCTTGAGGATCTCGTATGCATCACCTCGCTGAAACAGCTTAGATGCAATATCATAATATGGTGCCTCATATACTTTCATCTTATCTTTCTGAGAACCAGGCAAGAAACCAATGTCTCTTGTAGGAACTACAGATCGAATGATGAATACCTTTTTGTAGTGGGTGTTTTTTGACATAACTTCTGTCAGAGAGAAGTATAGACCTAGAAACGTTTTTCCCGTTCCTGCTATACCATGAAGCATTAGATTTGCTCCCTTGTCCCAAGCGTCAAATGCTACAGATTGATTATCTGTCATTGGGCGTATATCGTTGCTTATTGAAAAGCCGTGTGAGAAGTTATTGTCTTGGTCTAGTATTCCTTGTTGTCTGAGTACTCGTCTTTGCCTTTTGGTTAGTCGTTGCTGTTGTTGTGCAGGCATGAAACATCCTTATGGTTATCTAGTTTGAATTTTAGACCCCGGACTATTCTTGTGAATGTTCTTCATAAGTGAATTGAAACTATCAGGAGTCTTGATTACTCCCATACGATGTGGATCACCAATAGCAGGTGCTTTGGTGATTGTTTGTCTGATATGGGGATTAGTAGACAGGTATACTTCACGTTCATCCATCTTCATAATCTTCTCAAAATTCTCACCCGTTTTAGTATTCTCAAACGTGTATATAGGCATTAAGTACTCCAAATTATTATAAGAAAAGGCAGATTGACTGCCTTATGGTATACCCTTCTATTCAATATTTATACTGAATAGTGTCTCTCAAACGAGCATTTCGTAAATTTCTTTCCAATTATCTACCTTCGTAACTTCATCGTGGTGATAGTCTTTACTAAAGGTATGATTGATAAGAATAGCGTTTAGCCCCATTTCAGCGCCTAATTCTGCGTTCTGTGGCTTATCTTCGACCCACATACATCCAGTGTCGAGATAAGGTAAGAGTGCATCGTCTTTGTCAGCACCAGTGTCTAAGCATACTATTTTATCAAAGACAGTCTTGCCAAACAGATTTTCAAGATTTAGCCTTCTTAGCTGACCTGCGTGTTGATCAAGACTAAGACTGGTAATGCAGTGAAACACGTAACCAAGTTCTTCATGGATTTTCTTAACGTACTTGACTGAATCTCTTAGGGGAGGTAGACAACACATGGTGGCACTTTGATTAAAGTACCTAACGAGTTCTTTAGCTTTCTCTCTAGTGATTCCGTAGGTAGTGTGAATGTCATAGCATTCATCTGGATTAGCTAATTGCTTATATCCATGTTGTTCCATCCACATAGCAAAACTATATAGCCAGTCGACCAGAACTCCATCGCAGTCGACCAGTATTATTTTTTCATCTTTCTTCATATTATAATTCTCACTTTCTTTATTTCATTAGTATAGCATATTTTCAAACTGTTGTCAATGGGTCAACTGAAGAAAGTATCCTTTTGCTTATTCTTTTGGCGTCTTGCCTTTTGAATACTTGCTCTACGTTTGTCGTATCGCTTGGAGTCTTTCTTGCGAAAGCGCATGTCTTCCTCATCCTTAAGAGACTCCTCTTCAATCCATTCACGGAACTTCTTACCCTTAGCCATAGGTGATAACTCACTTCTATTCTTGGTGACTTTATTGGTTTACTCAACTTTTGCCTTTGGTGGACGTCCACGCTTTTTCTTAGCTGGTGGCATGTCTACCGAATCGGAAATAATATTACCAAATGCTTCATTGATAGTTTCAGGCGCCAATTCTGGGAATGGTCTCTTCGCTAACATTTGAACCAATAACTTTGCGTCATCTGCATCAACCGTCTCAAGCATTTGAATGAATAAAGATTCCTTCTTTATTTGAGTCAAGTTTTCACCTTCAGGCATTTCGTTAACAAAGTATGCTAACTTACGTGCCTCTCTATACAACATTCCATGCGTTTCGCTATGCACAGATGGCGTATAAGGTGGTGCTTCAGATGGCAGTGCAAAACTCCATCGCTTGTCATACATCAAGATAAGGATGTTACGTAGTTCCTTACTGTTATTTTTTTGTAAATATGCGACTTGTTCAGATGTATCCTTCAATTCGCAAACGCCAGCAGTAATCTCTGCCAATGATAGTGTAGTCATATTAAAACTCCGATATGCTTTCCATTAAGTTTCTAAGTTTGTTCTTAATGAAGTAGTTTAACAATTGGCTTCTATCTTTAGGATTGTCAGCCGTATATTCTTCCATGATCTCAGCCTTGATTCTATCAGGAACTAATCCCAGATCAATCACTGCTTTGTTTCTCATATAATTGCGCTTAACTTCTTCATCCATATTATTTATATCAGTCCATTCGAGCAGTCTTTTCTTAGTGACTGGTCTTTGCCTGATATTCATCACGAAAGTATTGTCTGGAGATAAGACATTGGGAACACCGTCTCCCTTATCACCTTTCAATATATGCTCATGCAAATATGTCTCTGGATTAGAGTTTGATATCCAACGCTTACGTGTAGGATCATATTGCTTAACATTCGCATACTTGTGCAACTGAATGTAATCTTTGTCACCTGATAGAATCAGTATTGGATTACTACCTGTGTTCAATTGTTCACCTTCTTCATGAACAATAGTACCAATGATATCATCAGCTTCAGCAGTTTCAATTTGAATTACTCTGTATGGGAAAAACTCTTTCAACTCATCACGAATCTTATTGAGTGCTTGAAAGATTGAATTCCAATCTAACTCAGACTCTTCACGATGCTTTCTACGACCTGCTTTATAGTAGGCGTATACTTGCCGTCTCCAGTAGTTCTTATCATCAGCGCAGATTATAAGTTCACCGAATTCACGATGAAACTTTTGTCTGTTGAATCTCAGAGAGTTGAGTATCATATGCCTTAGCATGTTCTCATCTATCTGAGCATTTTGGTGATTTCCAACCTGCATCATCATATTGGAAATCATAACTTGGTTTAAGTCAACCAGTATCATAATTTTCTCCTAGTTTATATTATCATTAGTCTAATATAACATAAACAAGTAGGTTTGTCAAGTAAAATATTTATTCGTCATCGTCATTATACATTTCTTCTAGGAAATCAGATAGTGCCTGTTCGCAATCCATATCAGAGTCAGCAAATATCCTATCAGAAACATTCTGAAAGTGATACTCTTGTCCAATCGATCTGAATATTAAAGCACGAACAGATTCAATTAATACCATTATATCTAGTACAGTCTCTGGGTCTTCAGTAATATCGAAACCCAAATCTGTCATAGCACCCACTACATCATGTGCAACATCAACAGAAAATTTCATTGCAATTTGCCTATTCATGTCTACAACATCTTGTTTAAGTTCAGATATTTCATCTGACCTTTTCTTATAGTGCATAGTAAAATCAATTACATTAGTCATTTGATTATCTTTAGTATAACAGTATCTCTATTGATACGTGCATCTGTGGTAGACTCTTTGGTCTTTAAGGCTTTGAGTGCTTTCATTGCTTTAGACTTAGTAGCCTTAGCGATAATCTCAATCATCTCCTCTGGCTTTCGTAGCATCTTCTTAAACGATTCCGCTTGATCATAGCCACCAATCGTACTGCCTTTGACAGTAAAGCCATCTCTTCGATCAGACAGCAGATACTTTAGTACACGTGTCTTAGTGTTGAAGAGGTAGACTCCTTGAGCGCCAACAATTTGTTCTGGTGGCACACTTGCAATCTTATACTCAGCAGACTCCTTGAGGTATAGTACCTTAGCGACCTGCTTACTCGCTGGCGTAGGCTTCTTAGCACGTGGCTTACGTGTTGCCTTTTTGCTCATGATATACTTATCACAATCAGAGATAATTTCAGAGATGAACTTGTAGAAAGCTTTCTGCTCCCGAACTGTCATATGACTGTAGCCTTCTACCAGGTCCTCAGTCTTGTCTTCGATCAACTCACGCAACTCTTCTTGAACAGGAGCATAGAACGTGATCGTATCTCTAGCAGTCTGAGCGGCTGTGTTATGCTTCTTCATTTCATTATAGATAGACCACTTTGAGTCGAGATCGCCTGCAGTATATTCATCTACATGTCCTTCTATCTCGCCAATGAACTCGCTAGTCTTCTCGGCAAGTAACTCTTGTGGTGTTTTGCGCTTTGCTGGTTTGACAGGTTCATCGTTATCATCTAACTCAACGTTAGCGAGGCGATTCTCTTTACCCACAACGAGGACCTCTTCAATAGATTTCATCTGAAACGACTTACTAGAATCAGGAAGAATGCAACCATTCATTTCCATCTTACATAGACTTGAAGTTGTTGAAGTGCTTCTCCACGCTTCAGCGGCTTTGAAATCTTCTACTCTTTCTGGCATATGTTCTTTCATCCATGCAAGCATCCAAGACTGAAACGTCTTCTTGTCATAGAAGTAACCGTAGTGCCGCATAGTCTCAATAATTTTTTTCTCATATTGATCTGCGGGAACATCTGACCACTCTGCGGTCTCATAACCAATGTGACCCTCTTCGATAGAACGTTGGGTCTTACCTCTGCGAGGTGATCTTGTTTTTGCTTTAGCCATTTGCTACTCCATCAAGTTATAATGTATATTAACACAACTCAAACCTAATGTCAACCATTATTTTTCAAGAGATTGATTAAAAATTCATTCCATTGGTAGGATTTCTTTTTCCAGTCATACACATTGTCAACAGAACTCTTCTGTTTTTGCAACTTTCGCATCATCGATGCCCTGAATCCTTTATGTTTATATATGTTAAGTGCTCCTTCAAGTTCGGATGCGAACTTATCAGAGTGTTGGAGTTTGTTCTCATTATAGCCATACATCGATGTTAACCCTAGTGAAGTCTCTGGTAATGAACCATGAGAAGAGTGCAAACAAAAGCAAGAGGCAGACATCGCTCGTATTAAATGAGTATACGAGACATCTGGATAATTCGTAGGGTATGCAAATATATGACTTCTATAATAGACACCTTTCAGAAAATCTTCATCACAAGTCTGATACCAATCGATCTTGGTGTTTGAAACCAGTTCTGACTGTATAAATTTATTTTCTTTTGGAGATAGATTTTCTCCACTACTTCTTTGAGTGCATACTATAAGTCTAGCATCAGGAAATTTGCGCTTTGTGAGTTTTTTAAACGAGGCTATAACTATGTCAAGTCCCTTGTCTATATCTCCCACATACAAAATATTGGTGCTTAGTCTTGGCTTTTCATGTTCTGCGAGAGGATCTATCGCATCTCCCATTACGATTCCACTAGAATATGGAACCTCAAGAAATAGATTATACATTTGTTGTTGCCAGTGCGTGAGGAATACGATTGTGTCATATCCCTCAAGCTTGGCTGGATCAACTTGATCTGGAGAAAGATCGGGTATTAATATATTTAATTTCCCGTCTTCTATAGAGTTGAAGTTGACCTGCGGAAGAATGCTCCGATTCACATCCCTCTTAATAAGACGAATTATAGAATCGGAGCAACTGTCTTCCAGTACGTTAAGCGGCACTCAGTAAACTTCCCACAGGAATTTCTACTCCGTTAACCAACTTAAGGCTATCCCATCTGAATGAGCGCCATCCATTGGCATCAGTATCCCAAACAGGCAGAGCATGATCGTTCTGCTTCTTTGAGTTTGTTGGCGTGCTATCGTATACGATAAAGTCATCGCTTAGAGTAGCGACCATCTTACGTAAAGTGCCATCGGCCTTAATAAACTCAAGGTCGACTTTGCCTGACTTCAGGCTTTCCAAGATTTCTGATCTAGTCATTATCACTTTCCTCACTTTCTTTAGTTATATATTCATTCACTTTCACAGCGAACTCCTGGTATCCACCGACGTGTTCATCATCCCACATTATTTGAGGGACAGTTTGCACACCAGGGAATTTCTTTGAGAACTCATCGAATCCTATCTCATCAACTAACGTGTAGTTGTGTTCTAGTTCCATAGTCTCACATAGTTGCTTTGCCTTTAAACACCAAATACAATTTGATGAGCCGTATATATCAATCATACCTTTCTCCGTTATGTTTCTGTATCAGCAGAAAGGGACCTTCGTATGTGATCAATCTTCTGATCACGTGACCATTCTTTAAGATAGTCGTTGTCGTTGTCAAACATCGTTAACATCTCTTCTTCATCAACTATTCTATGCTCAATGATTTGTTCGCCTAGATATAATTGAGAGAATTCTTCAACTTCTTCGCACGTAACACAATCCAGTGCCCACTTCGGGTCAACTACAGATTCGGTATTTTGCTTTTGAAGTTCTTCCATCGAAATTGCGTATCTCATCCGATACGTTGCTATGGCATCTACCATCACGTACTTATCTTTGATGTAACTCATTTTCTCGTCCTCTTCACGGGTTCGCCGAAGCATGTAGTCATAATAACCTTCACGCATACGTTTTCCTTTCTACATTGTGTATACTATACACGGACTACATGTGTATGTCAAGTACTAAAATAAGTTTTTTATGTTTGATGCTATGATAAAGCAACAGGTTACTACGTTGAGTAGCAGTATTACAGTTCTAATAATCGTGATCTGATCTTCTACGGGCCTGGTGTCCTCATCGTTAAACGATCCTAAAGCGTATTTCCAAATTTTCCACCATCTTGACATAAGTTTGCCTCACAGTAAAAACACTATTCCGTATAAAAATCCAATATTTAGTCCAATAGAACACACTAGTAGCATGTCTTTTGGAAAACTTCTTTGCTCATAGGTAACAACATAATCAACTTCTACCCTATCAGCTTCCTTCAATTTATTTGCCTCTTAGTTTCTCCCAAAGAGTTCTTTCGTCTTCAGGCTGTTGTTCTTCTACCTGATCTTTAGCACTTTCAATTTGTCCGTTTGCGTCATCTAATGCATCTTCTGATGCTCTGTAGTATCCTTGATATGCGGCTATGATAGCGTCTTGTTGCTGTACATATGCACGTAGATCAGAAAAGTTTAGTCCTAGATCCTGGTACCCTTTATCCGTAATAGCAAAAAATGCGATAGATCGCCCACTTGATTTAAGTTTTGCAAGTTGCTCTTCCCAGTTATCGGGAGTAATAATAACCCATTCAATCTCTCTGAGATTAAGTTCATCTGCACTTGGTAAAACTAATTTTGGTTTTTCTACTGGCTTTGCTGAAACCTCAATCTTCTGAGGCATAGATGTACATCCACTAATCAGTAGTGACGTAACGATCAAAAAGCCAAGGACATTCGCTATTGAATGATTTGCCATCTTTTGCCTCCTTTTCTTTATCTGTTAGTTCAGCACCAGATAGTAGTTCGAAACATCTACCTGCTTTTGTGGATGCTCCAGTAATAATTCTCTCTACTAGGCCTGGCTTATTCTCTGCCAGATTGCCTAGATCATGTCTACCCAACTTATCACTGAGCGTTTGATTTTGTCTGCGGATATCACTAAACTCTTTGTTTACTTTATTGAGTTCTTCGCTTGCTCTTTGA
>Ga0233432_10004923_pt1 | contig 11742 bp, 9 predicted proteins | sample SI_122_August201_6_FD_179870 | JGI IMG/M metagenome (GOLD analysis project Ga0233432, IMG submission 179870) | Seawater microbial communities from Saanich Inlet, British Columbia, Canada - SI_122_August2016_10_MG | ecosystem: Environmental > Aquatic > Marine > Inlet | place: Canada: British...
TAATCAATTGCGACAATGCACTTGGCCGTCAGAATGCTAATTTTCAACTTTTATACGCTCCATCTGAAGGGACTAGTGACAATGAGTATCTCGAATATTGAATTGCCTGTCAATACAGATGAATTACGATGCGATAATTTAATTACCTGCTCATAATAGCCGAGTAGCACCCATATCAACGTCCTCCTTGGTATTCAAAATGCAAGACTCCAAAGCTCGCTTAAATGATAACGAACCACTGCGGACACACATTTTTTCAGGACACATTAAATTGAATAAAGCCCGCGATCGACAACAGGTATTTATTATGCAAATTCATCAAGGATACGCGCACGACAATTAAGCAAAGCCTTCACCAATTGCTTCTCTTTCTGTTTAAAACGGACTGTGGGAACAGGTATTGAAACAGCATAAAGCTTACCACTAGGCTCCTGTAGTGGTGTCCCGATAGCACTCACTCCGACAATATGCTCCTCACGATCGAATGCGATATTGCTTTGCTTTACTAATTGCACTTCATCGAACAACTCACTGATACTGGTAATTGTAGCGGGCGTATGCTCATCGAGAGGCTTGCGACCCATGCGTTTATGAAAGTCAGCCTCGGTAAATGTAGACAGCATTGCCTTTCCACTCGCCAGACAATGCAAGGGAAAAGCTTCTCCGATTGAAGAGACAATGTTAAGGCGAGCTGGACCAATCACCTGATCCACAAACACGGTCCGTGTTTTTTGTATCTCGGATACATCCACCGTCTCTCCTGTCTCTTTAGATAATTCATTGATATATGGTCGAATAAATTCAATGAAGTCAAAGCTGGAATTACTTGCCATGCGCAGGATAGCAGGCCCTAACTTAACCCCAGTGGTAGGCGAAGCACCGATTAACAGATGCTCCTCTGTAAGCGCATCGACAATCCGTTGTACGGTCGACCTAGAGAGTCCCACTCTCAGGGCTATTTTGCCCAAACTTAGCCCCTTAGGCTCACGCTCTAATGCCCGCAGAATTGTGGCCGCGCGAGCAATTACTTGGATGCCCTTTTTGGGAGATTTAGCTGTGCTTTTTACCAATGCAGGATCCTCTCACTATGAGATACTTTTGTATCATTTATGAGCGGGTAGAATACTACACTACGAGCCTTAGTTGTAATTATCCCTATAAAAATTTAGCGCACTCTCTCTAATAGTAATTTGCAGCCACTCTTTTAATGCTCAGCCGTACAACGATAAATAGTATGTTGTATTGCGCCGCCAAGATTGGCTCAGGTAATCGATATGTTTTTGTACTGCATGCACAGACGATCCAGAAAATAAAATCCGCCAGCTGGTTATCTTCTAGGTAACTGACGATGATCTAAGAGACGGTTTAGCTCGTGAAATGTGTGTTGGTTGAAAACAATGATGGTTTTTCCTCCAAAAGGCGATGGGGTTCAGTTTAATCCGGTCCTTTTGGCTTAATACAGTCTCTTCTCTCCCGTAGCACACGTCAGCCGGCATTAGATTGTCGATAAAGATATAGATAGGATCTAAAAGACCCATGAATAGCCAAATATACAGGCCTGTATGGGCTTTTAGCAGGTACTTAATTTTGCGAAGCGACTCCTAGATCACTTGTTTGGTGGAGGCGGCGGGAACTGCACATATACTGCAAGCTACTGATTAATATAGATTTAATCCGTTTAAAAATCCGCTTTTGTTACATCCTTTGTTACATTGAATATAACTTTCGTTTGCAGAAAATGCGCTTAATAATTAATCGTAATGAGGTCCCAAGAGGCTTTAGCATTGAAGCGCAGAGGTATAACGCTAGTTCCAATGCCTGAACTCACAAAGACCTGTCGTTGTTCGTCTTTGTATAGTCCGCAATGGGCTCCTTTTGGCGCCTGAGTAGGCACGTACAAAGGCCCGAGAAAAGGCATAGATATTTGACCGCAGTGGGTATGGCCCGCTAATACAAGCCCTTCTACCTTAGGTTTGAATGCTCCGGCGGGGGCTTGCCACATATTTACCCGTCACCAAGCTCTACTCATAAGAAAGTTCTCTGACCTTGCCGTGGAAAATTTTGTAGACAAATATTGTGTAGCCAATAATTGCCGGCAAGGTTACCGCCACTCCATAAAAAATCATTTCGAGAGATTCAGTAGCTGCAGCAGCTTCCCATATTGTCAGACGATCTATAACAATATAGGGGAACAGACTATAGGCTAGGCCCAGAGAGGCCATCAGACAGATAATCACCAAGCCAGCGAACAGAGTCCAGGCATAGCCTCTGTTCAATATATCCGGCCTGCGCAAGACCCACAGCAAGCCGCCATAAATCAGTATGCAGCTAAGCGGAATAGGGAGCAGGCCTAGAGCATTGGGCATGGTAAACCACTTTGCTGCGATACTCGCGCTGACTATCGGGGTGGCTATCGACACTAACAGCAACCCCAGTCCCATGGGTCCTATAGCTAGCCTTGCCCATCGCAGCGCCTTGTTAAACAGTTCGTCTTCAGTTTTCATCATCAACCATGCAGCCCCTAGCAGTACATACAGTGAGGGCAAGGTGACTGATATCAGCGCAGAGAATAAAACACTGGTAAGGTTGCCCTGAAGTCCGGTGATATAGGAACCTAGCATCCAGCCTTGGGAGACGGACGCGATAACAGAGCCGGCAAAGAAAATTTTATTCCAGCGCTCTTTCTTAGCATCCCCAGCTTTCACTCTAAAATCAAAGGCCACACCACGCAAAATCAAACCCAGTAGCATAATGGTGATGGGGATATACATTGAGGTAAGTATTACTCCATGAGCCGCAGGAAAGGCGATGAGTAACACACCAACACCTAGCACTATCCAGGTTTCATTGGCATCCCAAAATGGTCCTATCGAGGCAATCATCAGATCTTTTTGCTGATCATCCGCGAAGGGTAATAACATACCCACACCGAGATCATAGCCATCCAAAATCACATAAATTAATAGCGCCAGCCCCATGATCAGCATAAAAGCTATAGGTAAAAACTGTTCCATGGTACTCCCTATGAACGACCCTGATTATTAAGATGATATTCATGCATCACTACGCCAGAGCGCGGCGGTTTTGAAGACAGATGAGCCAGCGCGCCTATATAAGAGATTAGCAAAAACACGTAGAGCGTCAAATAGCCAATCAGTGTACCCAGCAAAACCTCAGGAGGATGTTCTGCAACTACGTCTCTGCTGCGCAGCAATCCGTAGACGACCCACGGCTGGCGACCAATCTCAGTAACATACCAACCCGCGAGTACGGCAACCCATCCTGAAAAGGCCATCGGCGCCAGCAGCCTTAAATAGATTTTGCTGAATGTGCTGTTGCGCCAGAGTTTCCAACATCCATACCAGCTCATAATAAGCATTAGCATTCCCACGCCTACCATGACCCTAAATGACCAAAACACCGCCGCCACAGGTGGGTGCTCTCCCTCAAACTGATCAAGTCCGGGCAACTCACCCTCGGCGTCATGCACCAGCACTAGGCTGGCCAACTTAGGGATTTTAATTGCATAATCCGTCGTCTTGGTCTCTTCATTAGGCATACCCAGAAGGGTGAATGGCACACCGCTGCCTGTTTCCCAAATAGCTTCTACTGCAGCAATTTTGGCCGGCTGGTGCTCAAGACTATTGAGCCCATGAAGGTCACCGACCAATATCTGGGTTGGAGTAAATACTGCGGCAGCAATCAAACTGGTACGCAGCAATAGCCAGGTGCTAGGCCCATCTTTGCATGTGAGTATTCGCCAGGCACTGATGCCAGCTATCATGAAAGCACTGGTCAGCAGGCTGGCCAACAGCATATGAGTCATACGATAAGGAAAAGAAGGGTTAAATATAATCTGCCACCAGTCTGTAGCATAGAAAATACCATCACGAATTTCATAGCCGGCTGGCGTTTGCATCCAGGAGTTTAAACTCAAGATCCAGAACGCCGAGAACGTTGTTCCCACGGCCACGAGAACTGTTGATATCAAATGTACTCGCTCAGACACCCTGTCTTTACCAAATAGCATAATGCCCAAAAATGAGGCTTCCATAAAGAATGCGGTCAACACCTCATAGCCCAGTAGGGGCCCGGCAATATTGCCGACCTTTTCCATAAATCCAGGCCAATTGGTACCAAACTGAAAACTCATTGTGATACCGGATACCACACCCAGAGCAAAGGTTAGGGCAAAAATTTTCACCCAGGAAAAATAGGCATATTCCCACGACTTGTCGTTGGTGCGTAGATACTGAATTCGAAAATAAACTAAAAACCAACCGAGTCCAATCGTGACGCTAGGAAAAAGAATATGGAAACTGATGTTAGCGGCAAACTGAATTCGTGATAAAACAAATGGATCAAACTCCATTATCTGTATAGCTCCCGTAAAAAAATGCTAATTATTAGAAATAGCCTTTAGATGCTGAAATGCATCAAATTGGGTTAAATAAATACGTCCGCTCAACTGTTTGGCCAAGCCGGAATGACGCAAAACATCCATAACTGGCCCCTTAACCTCTGACAGGTTCAGGCTAATACCCTGCTCTGTCAGTCGCTCGTTAACCCGTTCAAGCATCTCATGGGCACTGTAATCGATTTCATTTATCGCCGAGCAAATCAGCACCACATGAGCAACTTGATCATCCACGTAAACCTTCTGATAAATAAGACTCTCCAGCACTGATGCGTTGGCAAAAAACAGACTTTCGTCGACACGTAAATTTAGAACTGATGGCTCTGTGGTAACTTGATAACGCTGAATATTTCGAAAGTGCTGAGTTCCCTCCACCATTCCCACTTCAGCCACATGGGGCACTGATGTGCGATACAGGTAGAGTAAAATTGACACGATAACGCCACAGAGGACACCTAGTCCTACCCCAAATAGTAGCGTACCTACTAATGTGATAGCCACGGCACGAAAATCATTCGCCGAGAAGCGCCTGGTTTTTCCCAATATTGAAAAGTCGACAACGGTTAATACGGCAACAATAATTGTGGCTGCCAATGTAACCTTGGGCAGGAAATATAATACGGGAGTCAAAAGCATCGCTGCCACTGCTATACCCACCGCAGCAAAAATGCTGGCTGCCTGAGTTTTAGCGCCAGCATCAAAGTTCACTACAGTTCTGGAAATGCCACCGGTGACGGGAAAGCCTGCGGAAAATGCAGAGGCAATATTGGCAGACCCCAGAGCTATCAGTTCCTGGTTTGGGTCTATATTTTCCCGGCGTTTTGCCGCCAGAGTTTTGCCCACGGATACAGACTCTACATAGCCAATAATGGCGATACTCAAAGCAGGCAACCACAGCTGCTGAAATAGCGTAGAGGAAAGCTGGGGCCAGGCCAGAGTAGGCAGACCACTTGGAATATGGCCAACAACGGCAACTCCGGCTCGTTCAAGGTCGAACATCCAGGCTAGCAACAATGTAGTGATCACCGCTAATACGGGCGCCGCCTTTGCCACAAGCTGGGCATCGCTATTTGTCATGCCCATACGCTTAAAAATAGGCGCCACACCGGTTCTCGCCCAGAGCAGGAAGGTTAGTACCGCAACCCCAAGCAGGGCTGTGTCCACCTGGATGCTGTCACTGCTGTCTAATAGGGATAGGACGATAGTCGGCAAGGTGTCTCCGGCACCAGAGATCCCCAGTAGATGCCTTAGCTGACTCAGGGCGATAATAATCCCCGAGCCAGTAATAAAGCCTGAAACTACTGTGTGAGATAAAAAGTTGGCCACAAAGCCCAACTTGAAAAGACCCATAATCAGGAGAAATAGTCCTGACAAAAATGCCAGAGCAATGGCAGCGCTCAAATAATCCGCACTGCCTTGGGCGACAATATTACTGAGGCTGACCATAGTCATTAACGACACAACAGCGACCGGGCCAACCGACAATGTGCGACTGCTACCAAATAGACTATATGCAATTAGAGGCAGGATACTGGCATAGAGTCCAACCTCAGCTGGCACGCCGGCCAGCAGTGCATAGGCCAATGACTGGGGAATCAACATCATGGTTACCACGAGTCCGGCGACCATATCCGCTTTTAGGTCATCCCCGCTGTAACTGCGCATCCACTTCAACGCAGGCAGGTAATCGCTAGATTTGTCCATTTAGGCTTTTTCCTCAGGACAGTGGGTCATCCACTCTCGGCCCTTTAGCATCAAATGCCAATAGACAAAGGGAAGAGCCAGACTTTTGAGCCACCAGGCTAGTTTAGTTGGCTTGGTTCCGGCATTGATCCAACTGGGGAAGCTAGGGGCTACACGGCCGCCATAGCAAAACTCGGCCAAGATAATCTTGCCACGCTCTACCGTCAGTGGACACGAGCCATAGCCATCATATTTTGCAGCTGGTGCCTGACCTGCTTGAACAGAGATGATATTTTTAGCCACCACTGGTACCTGCTTGCGCACCGCGGCCATCGTCTTGGCATTGGTAGTATTCATCACATCGCCAAGGCCCCAGATATTTGCATATTCTGTGTGACAAAGACTGCGGGGATCCACCGCCAACCAGCCACCCTGATCGGCCAGACCACTGTCGGCTATAAATGCAGGGGCCTGCTGCACTGGGCAGACGTGCAACATATCGAAGTCTTTACATATCTGCGATTTATTCCCCTCAGCATCAGTAACATCAAACCAGGCCTTACGCTGGTTGCCATCAACTTTCACCAGATTGTGGTTGTAGCTCGGGCTAACGCCATATTTATCCATATAGGACTGCAGCGCACCAACATAGGCAGGGACACCAAACAGCACACCGCCAGCATTGCAAAAGTCTATATCGATATTGTCTAGGCACTTGGTTTTCAGCCAGTGGTCTGCGGAAAGATATAGAGCCTTTTGCGGGGCGCCCGCGCACTTAATAGGCATAGGCGGCTGAGTGAAAATCGCTTTACCACGCTGGGTTTTTTGCACCAGTTCCCAGGTGTAGGGGGCCAAGTCATAGCGATAGTTTGAGGTTACGCCATTTTTACCCAACGTCTCTTCAAGACCTTCTATAGCGGCCCAGTTAATCGTTAATCCAGGAGCGACCACCAGCTGCTCATAGTGCAGCTGAGTACCATCTTGCAAAACCACAGTATTGATATCGGGCTTAACTTTTGTAACCATCTGTTGTAGCAAGCTAACACGCTTATCCACCAATTTACTGGTGTCACGCTCAGTGGACTTAGCCTTAAATACACCGCCACCGACCATGGTCCATCCGGGCTGATAATAATGCTTGATAGAAGGGTCAATTAGTGCAATACGAAGCTTGCTGTCTCTCTTTAGCAGACTAGCTGATACGGCTATGCCGCCAGCGCCAGCACCTATAACGACAATGTCAAAATGCTGCGTCGCCTTGCCTGTGCTTTGCCCTGCAGAGAGCTTTTTATCAAGCTGTTCCGAAGAGATGCTGTTCCATAACTGCAAAGAGCGAGTACCAGTGCGGCAATAGGCATGAGTTTTTAAATTTCTCGCCATCAGCTTGCGGAAACGAGCTGTAATATCATCCGTGAGCCCACCTGCAATGAAGGGCATATGGATCAACTCTATATTCTTGACCGCTGCCGCCTTGGCAATACTATTTGCACTGGGTTGTTCCACTGCTTCGCCATCCGGTCGGTTACAAATAATAAGCTGCACGCCCTGCTCAGCGAGCTGAGTAATATCTTCAATACGAATTTGATCAGAAACCGAAAAGGTCTCACTGACTGTTATTATTTTCACTGGTTGCCCTTTTTTGTAATTTTTATGATTTTTACAGACTATTAATGGGAAGTTTCAAACAGACCGCACCGTTGTCTTGAGCCTGAGGGAAATGGCCAGCACGCATATTTACCTGAATAGCTGGGATCATGAGTCGAGGAATGCCAAGACCGCTATCCCGCTTTTCACGCAGAGCGACAAACTGGTCTTCTGTAGCGTTGTTTCCTAAATGCACATTGTGCTGCTGTTCGGCGACTGTAGTTTGGTACTCGACTTCGCGGCCCTCGGCACCATAGTCATGGCATAGATAGAGCTTGGTATCTGGAGATAAATTTAAAATTTTCTGGGCAGACTGATACAGCACTTGAGCACTGCCGCCGGGGAAGTCTGCTCGCGCAGTACCACTGTCGGGCATAAAGATAGTGTCCCCAACAAAGGCCGACTTGCCAATCACATGCACCATACAGGCGGGTGTATGACCCGGAGTATGAATCGCAGTAGCCTCTAGGTTACCTATGGCATAGGTTTCGCCGTCTTTAAAAAGGTGGTCAAACTGGCTGGCATCGCGCTGGAAGTCAGTACCCTCATTGAAGATTTTTCCGAAGGTTTCCTGGACAGTGACAATATGCTCACCAATCGCCAACTTGCCGCCCAAGTACTTCTGCAAGTAGGGTCCAGCAGACAGATGGTCTGCATGGACATGGGTTTCAATATGCCATTCAACTTGCAGGTTGCGCTCCTGAATATATTTAATAATGGCATCAGCGATGCTATGGCTGATGGTGGCAGATGGATAGTCGAAGTTGAGCACTGAATCGATTACCGCACAGGCTTGAGATTGCGGATCTCTGACTACATAAGAAAAGGTGTTGCTGTCCTGATCAAAAAAAACCGCAACGTGCGCCTCAACAGCTGAGCTGTTATCAGCTGCAATAATGGCTCTTTGCAAATTGTTCACAAACTCTCCATTAATATCTAATTGACATTCCACTCTGGTTACCGGTCTTGGCCTGATGACGCTTTACTCTCCCAGCTATTAGCTAATAGCACTTAGCGTGCCAACTTCGTTTGTCGCTAATCTACTGGCCTTCAGGCAGGTTTATCTTGACCCTGAGCCAATCCATTGCCAAAATTGGCAAAATAATTACTATTTTTGGCAATTATATGAATATCATCCAGTCTGATGGAGGATCTCAGAGCACACTAAGCGCTATGCTCGAGGGCTATGACTGCCCTGCGATACTGGTCTCTGCCAATTATGAAATCCTCGCTTACAACTCTGAATACCGCGAAGCCTTTGGGGCGCTAGAACTAGACCAACGGCCCAACTGCTACAACGTCTCGCACGGCTACAATGTCCCCTGCGACCAAGCGGGAGAATCCTGCCCTCTCAGCGCAGCTCTGGTATCACAGCGCAAAGAGCGGGTTTTGCATATTCATCAAACTCCTCACGGCAAAGAGCACGTAGATGTCGAGATGCTGCCTATCTTTGACGACCAACGGCAATTGTTATTCTTTGTTGAGCTTTTGCGACCTGTTCCTCTCGCCAGCGGGAATGTCGCCGACCAACAAATGATTGGTACAAGCCAAGCGTTTTTAAAGATGTTGGAAGTGATTAGCCGCGTGGGGCAGAGCGATGTATCTGTGGTGCTTAGAGGAGAATCTGGCACAGGCAAGGAGTTGGCGGCCAGAGCTATTCATATGGCCAGCACTCGCAGTGACAACCCTATGGTTACTCTGGAGTGCTCTGGACTTACCGACTCTCTGTTCGAAAGCGAACTATTCGGCCATGTGAAGGGCGCATTTACAGGCGCACAATTTAACAAGCCCGGACTTATAGAGCAGGCCAACGGTGGCACATTATTTTTAGATGAAGTGGCCGATATCCCACTGCCTATGCAAGTCAAATTATTGCGACTACTAGAGACCGGCACCTACAGGCCAGTGGGCAGTTCCGAAATTAAAAATAGCAACTTTCGACTGATCTGCGCCTCTCATAAAAACCTCGCACAGATGGTAGATCAGGCCAGTTTCCGTCAGGATTTATTTTATCGGATCAATGTATTTCCTGTTCACCTGCCTTCTCTGGCCGAGCGCCGTGATGATATTCCAGCTATCGCCAAGTCGCTTATCCATCGCATCTCGCCAGATCAAACCTGGCAGCTTACTCAGTCTGCAATGGAGCGTCTTAGCAGCTGGGATTACAAAGGCAATATTCGCGAATTGCGTAATGTCCTGGCTCGCGCCACTGTACTGGCAGAGACCCACGTTATAGATCTGAATGTAATTAATAAATGTTTTGATACTGATCACCAAGCCAGCGAAAATATTGCACGGGATAAAGTGGATCTTAAAACTGCTGAGCTGGCCTATTTGCAGAATCTAATGACTACTTATGGTGATAAGGAAAAAGCAGCTCAGGTAGCTGGCATTAGCGTGCGATCGCTATATCGAAAGTTAAATCAGAGAGATATCAAGCGGCTTTAGATCGCTATCTGTAGGTCAAATTTTTGCAGAAATTTTTCGAAATTTACTTACCGCTCAATATATCTCCCCCTCTCGAATATACAGCACCCCCAACCCCGGATCGTAGTCATGGAACCTTGTTTTCGAATTTAGCTATGGAACCTTATGGAACGAGCAGGGTACACGGCTCACGATTCACGGTTCAAGGCTCACGATGCTGTGGCTCGGCGACTATGACCAGCGCTCGGCACCTAAACAAGTGTGTGCGCACTTTGGAAAATGTGTGCGCACTTCATAACCCAATTCGCGCACACACAATTGTTAACGTTATCAAAGACTTACGTAAATGTGTGCGCTGTGTGCAGGCTTTTTCAAGTTCGTTTACACATCTAAACGCTTTATTGATTTTAAGTTCTAAATCGAACTTTGATCAAAATAAGTGCGCACACACAGCACACATCTCTGAAAGCCGCATGGTTGCTGACTTTTTACTGTTTCAAAGTGCGCACACATTTGCGCACACACTGCGCACACACACCCTGTTAAGCGCACACATTCCAAAATCATCCACTAATCGGCCCGGACATAGGCCGCGAACCACGACCCAAGCCTATCGATTCGCGTTACACGCTCATCGGTCGGTTTTTCTTATGAATTAGGCAACATTACCATCGGCTGCCTGCCTCAATGAAATCAAGAATGCTTGGATATCATCTTCAAACCAACCCACACTTCGCTCGCCGAGACTAACCCTCGATGGGAATCGCCCCTGTTTCTCAAACCTATAGATGGTAGTCTTAGAGAGGCCCGTTACCGCTTTTACTTCACTTAACCGCATTATTCTTAAAGCCATATCATTGTCCTGTTACTGTGGAGCTTCTTGCTCCGTAATTGAAAGTGCGCCAGCAGATAAGTCTGTGGTGCGTGATTGGCTAACTCGTTTAGACCACCAGTCCATCATATCCCTGCGCCGCTCAACATACTCAGCGCGGTTATATGCGGCTCTTACAGTGTTTTTGTCAGTATGTGCTAATGCTGACTCAACAATGTCTGGCGAAAAGCCGTGTTCATTTAAAATTGTACTCGCCAACGATCTCATCCCATGTGACACCAACTGGCCCTCGTAGCCCATTCGTTTTAAAGCCATATTGGCTGTTTGAGAATTCATGCTCTCTAAAGCTTTTACCTCAGAGGGGAAGATAAACTGACTAAGACTGCTTATAACTCGCATTTCGTCGAGGATCTCGATCATCTCAGAAGACAGCGGTACTATATGCTGGCGCTTCTTTTTCATCCGTGACGCAGGGATAGTCCAAAGCTTTGCATCAAGATCAATTTCTGCCCATTCCGCGGCAGCTGCTTCGCTCGGTCTTACCATGGTATGTAGTTGCCACAGCACCAAATTACGAGTGGTCAAACGAATTGATGCACCATAGATTCGTCTCACCAGATCATCTAGCTGATGAGGTAGTAAGGTAGGTAAATGCTTTTTAGCCGGTGCAATGAAGGCGTCTTTAATGCCGGATAGAGGATTGGCACCGGTGATGATTCCAGTATTCACGGCAAACACC
>Ga0233432_10004925_pt1 | contig 11735 bp, 7 predicted proteins | sample SI_122_August201_6_FD_179870 | JGI IMG/M metagenome (GOLD analysis project Ga0233432, IMG submission 179870) | Seawater microbial communities from Saanich Inlet, British Columbia, Canada - SI_122_August2016_10_MG | ecosystem: Environmental > Aquatic > Marine > Inlet | place: Canada: British...
AAATCAGGGTTTAGTTTAGCACCAAATACAAGAGTATCGGTAAATGTATTTCCTAAACTTAAATTTTCAATACCATTTATAGAATAGCTAAAAAAACAGTCAGGTATATTATTTCTATTGTCCTGCCATGCTATGAATATTGTATCACCGTTAAGTGTTAAATCTGGATAGTCTTGAATTTTGCCTATTATAGGATCTATATTTCTATTATACGAAGAATTTAAATCTAATTTATTAGAATTAGTATATACAATTTCATCGTTTCCAGTACCACCGCTTCTTCTTACAATAAGTAAAGAATCTCCATTAACAATACCAAGGGGTCCTGTAGCTGGACATCCATTGACGATCCAGTCATAATCATCTAAATCAGCTACAAGATTAAAGGTTTGTCCTCCATCTGTTGATTTTGATATATAACTATTTCTTTCATTGTTAATATTGTTTCTAAAAAGTAAATATATGTCGTTATTATCAAGTATTAAAGATGATTTACAGCAGTCACAGGGTTCACCTGGTGCAGATTCAGATCCTTCAACACTTCCAATAAATGAATCTCCGTAATTTATAGATCTATTTACCATTTGTTTTGGTTCAGTGAAATTAAGAAGGTATTGCATATAGCTGACAATCGGGTGTCCATCTTTATCAATCTTGATATTTCCCATTCTATATTTATGTGCTGGATTGTTTTCTGAAACTCTAATTGTATCAGAAAATGTATTTCCACCATCAAAAGATCTTATTAACATAATCGACTCTTGTGTTGTTGCAGTAGAGGCAAACACTAAATATACTGTATCACCTTTTGCTGCTATTTCAGGCCCATCCCATGATGATGGAAGCACTCCAGCTGCTGTAATGTCATATGGCATACTAAAGCTAGTTCCATCCCATTTCGATGCGCGAATTGTTTTTGGAGTACTGTCTTTTCTCCAAATAATAATGGGTTGATTATTTGTTAAGGCTATTCTTGGTCTGCCATAACCATCAGCACCACTACTGATGGTGTATGTGTTTCCAAAGTTTAGAGATTGTGCTGAAACTAATAAGGGTAAACTCAAAGTAATGAATATTATTTTTGAAAGTATTTTTTTCATAATTATTTTAAAATTCTAATTTCTATTCTTCTATTTTTTTCTCTTCCTTCTTTTGAAGAGTTATTTGTTATGGGTTGATTTTCTCCATATCCTACACATTTTATTCTTGATTCCTTAATACCATTAATTACTAAATATGATTTTACACTTTTAGATCTATTCTCTGATAATATTAAATTGGCTTTATTGTCACCAATACTGTCTGTATGTCCTGCAATTTCAATTTTAATATTAATTTCTTCTTTCAAAAGTAAAACTAAATTTTCTAATTCTTTAAAATATTGATTTTGTATATTATATTTTCCAGACTCAAAGTTTAAATTTTTTATTTCAAATATTTTGGTATATGAATCTAGTTGAAGGTCTATGCTTGCCTCATAAATATTTTTGTTTTTTTCAATAAAAATGAGTTCTTTAAATTCATATTTTTCCTCATTAATATAGCTTGTAACAATAAACTCAATACCTTGCATAATATCTATAATCCCTTCACCATTCTTATTAATATTTACTAAATAGTTTGTGTCTGATGATGATAATATAAGCATAGCATTCGGATATGGAATTCCAAATTCATTTTTTAAAGTGATTTTAGTTTTTGTATAACTAAAATTTTGTCCACTTAAGTGTTGAAATGATAAAGAAAAAAATAAAAAAAACAACCAATTTTTCATTTCGCAAATTTAAGTTATTAATGTCACGAAATATTTTGTGTTTAATGTTTATTTAGAACTATTTTGTTGAAGTTTATTTAACTTTTAATTAGTTTCTTTAGATTGTTTTTCAGAATTTACTTCTAATTTTGAAAATGTAAAATAAAAGTTAATTATGAGAAGGCCTTGGAATATTATTAATCTGCCAATATATAGTTTACAAACTGTTGATTTAATGGGTAAACTAAATATGAATATATGTACATATGTCTCTGTTGTTAGTATGAAGCCAAAAATTTATTCAATTGCTATTTATTATGGTACTAAAACAATTGAAAATTTAGATAATTCAAATAATGTGGTGCTTCAAATACTAAGTAAAAAAAATATAGGTTTAGTTAAAAATTTAGGTAAAAAAAGTGGGTTGAAAATTGATAAGGACAAATATTTAAGAAAACAAAATCTTTTGAAATGGAAGGATTATGAAGTTTTAGATAATTGCTGTGCTTTAATTGAATTGAAAAAAAGTGATTGCATCAAAAATCATGGAGATCATGCTATTTATTTATTTGATTTAGTAAGCTCAAAGACCATTAAGGAAAATGATATTTTAACATTTCATAATTTAGTTGAACAAAAGATAATTTTATAATTTCTTTTTATTTGACCTGCACCTTTTGCTACAATATTTCACGTCCTCCCATACTTTTTCCCATTTTTTGCGCCATGAAAATGGTTTTTTACAAACTACACATTCTTTATATGGAAGTGGTCTTTTCATTATGCAATTTTATCAATTTTTAAATTTATTTCTATAGGTTTGAAATATAAAATTATGATACGATTATTTATTTTTTGCTTCTTTCTGTGCTCATTAATTTCGTTTTCAAATGGTTGTGATTCTATTTTGTTAAATTTAATCTCTAATCCAGGACCTTTTTCTGTAAGTAACATTGATGAGTCTTCAGGAATTAGAAACGGTTTGGATTATGATGGTGCTACAATTTATTATCCCGATAATGGTAACTATCTTTCAAGTATTGTAATAGTTCCTGGATTTATGAACACAGAGCTTACTGTTCAAAACTGGGGCCCCTTTCTTGCTTCATATGGAATTGTTACAATGACAATTGGAACTAATGCGTTAACCGATTCTGAATTTCAGAGAAGGGATGCCTTAATTGATGCAATTATTTCTTTAAAGGATGAACATAATAGATCTTTGTCCCCACTTTTTGGTAGGCTAAATACATCATCTATTTCAGTAGGAGGCTTTTCAAAAGGTGGAGGAGGAGCTCAACTTGTTGCTAAGTTAGACTCTAGTATTAAGGCAGTTGTAGCCTTATACCCATTTATTGATAACCCAATTGTTTCAGATTTTGATCATAACATACCAACATTAATTATAAGTGGTCAATTAGATGTTATTGCACCGCCAGCTCAGCATGCTGATATTTTCTATGATTTGATACCTAATAGTACTAAAAAATTAAAATATGAATTAGCTTTGGGAACACATGATGCCCTTTCTGGTCCCTTTGGTGGTTTAAATCAAGTTGGCGAGAGAGTTCTTTCCTGGCTTGGATTGTTTTTAGAAAATGATAGTTGTTACTGTCCGCTCTTGGACATTACACCATCTTTATCATCACAATATGTTTCTAATATTTCCTGTTTAAGTACAAGTGTTGTATTCATTAATGATGAAAATTATATTAATTCTAATATGATATTTGATTTGTTTGGAAGACCTACTTACTTGTCTTCAAATAAAATTATTTTATTTAGAAATTCTAAAGGTAAATTTTATAAGAAATTTATTGTAGAATAATAATATTTTATAATTTTGCATAACTTTAATAATTAATATCTATGCAAATTACAGTTTTGACTCAGTTTTCAAAAGTACTTTTGCATTATTAACCTAAAAAAAATATAAAAATGAATTTGATTAAAAATTTTCTTGGACTCTTTATTACTGTTACTTTATTAGCTAGTTGTGGTTCTGAACCTGCTAAGGAAACTGTTGAGCCTAAAGTGGAAGAGATTGTAGAAAAAAAAGTAGAAGAATTTGATGTTAGAGCTATTGGTAATACTATGGCTGAAATGAAATATGATATCGAAAATATTACTGTAAAAGAAGGGGTTAAAATTAAAATTAACCTAATCAATGAAGGTATAGATCAGGCTATGTTACATAATATCCTTTTTGTGAATTTTGGCAAAAGAAAAGATGTTGCTGCAGCTGCTGTAACAGCAGGAAACGATAAAGCTTTTGTTCCTGATCATCCTGAATTAATTGCTGCTTCTTCATTGGCTAAGCCAGGAGAAACTATAACTTTTGAATTTGATGCTCCAAAAAAAGGAAATTATGAATATTTCTGTAGCTATCCTGGACACTCTCAAATTATGAGAGGCTATTTATTTGTTAAATAAACACTTAATTCTGTTTAAAAGAAAACCCCATAATTATGGGGTTTTCTATTTTTAATTTTGAAGAGATATTTCAAAATCTAACTCTTTCTTCCCTCTTGTTATCGTACAAATAATTTTATCCCCAGGATCATATTGAATTATACTTTCATTCAATTGTGATACAGAATTTATTTTTCTGTTATTAATTTCTGTGATAACATCATAGCTTTCTATTCCAGCTTTTTCAGCAGCACTATTTTTCAGCACTTTAGCAATTAAAACTCCATTAACATTTGCTAATTCTAATTCCTTTGCCATTCTTGAGTTTATATCCAAGATATGTATTCCAATATATGCTCTTCTTACTTCTCCAAATTCTTTTAGATCTTTTATGATTTTTTTAACCATATTAGATGGAATTGCAAACCCATATCCTGTATAAGATCCTGTACTTGAATGAATTGCTGTATTTATTCCAACTAAATCTCCATCAGTATTTACTAAAGCACCACCAGAATTCCCGGGGTTTATTGCTGCATCAGTTTGAATAAATGCCTCGATACCACCATCGTTTAATATATTAATTTCTCTAGATTTTGCACTAACTATTCCTGCTGTAACAGTTGAATTTAAATTGTATGGATTTCCTACAGCAAGTACCCATTGTCCAATCTTTAAATCATTTGAATTAGCAAATTTTAAGAAGGGTAGTGCAGATGATTCTATTTTTAAAAGAGCGAGATCACTATTTGGGTCTAATCCAATAATTTTTGCATTAAATGTTCTTTTATCGTTTAAAACAACTTCTACTTCTTCAGCCTCATTAATTACATGCATATTAGTAATGATAAATCCATCTTTAGAAATAATTACACCTGATCCACTTGCAACTTTTTCTTTTGGATTGTTAAAATATCTGTTTCCATAGAATGGATCATAATATCTAAAAATTTCATCTTGAAGATATTTTGATTTTATATGTACTACTGATTTTACTGATTTTTCAGCAGCTTTCTCAAAATTTATATATGAATTAGTTTTACTTTTTTCTGACTCAATAATTATATCATCATTTGCATATGATGGAGTTAGTAATAAACTTTGTATTAACAATAATGAGAATCCCCCAATAAAGATGTAAAAAGCAATTTTAATTTTTTTCATAGTTATTAATTATTTATGTTTTTAACGTATTGTAATATTTTTTATTTTGAATTTTAAAAATTTATTTTATTTAATAATTTAGTAACATTTAAATAGTGTTTTTACTCTTTAAATTAAAAACAAAACAATGAAAATAAAAACAATTTTTAAAATAGTTATTGCTATTGCTTTATTACAAATTATGCCCCTTGTTATTAGTTTGTTTTCACCAGAATTTAGCTTAATGCTAACATCTGATACTTTTGGATTTACTCCCTCAGATGATGCTATGTTGATGTTTGAGAATTTTGCATTAGTTCTTAGTTTCGTATTTTTTGGAATAATTTTCCATATGATTGGAGCTATGTCTTTTAATGATGAGTCAGTATTGAGAAGACTATCTTTCTTATATTTTGTGTTATTTGGATTTTTATCTTTAACAGATTTAGTTGCTGTTCTACAAGGGTCAAATATGGCAGCGCCTGTTCCGGTGATTTTATTAGGTCTTACATCTTTTGGATTATTATACTATGGTTCCAAAAAAGGAACAGTGTAATTCTTAACTGATTTATTTCTAAACCTTATGTTGACGCATAAGGTTTTTTTTATTTCTTTTTTAAAAAATATACTCTAAAATTTAAACTTATTTTATCTTTACAAAAAACATTCATAATGAAAAAAATCATTCTACTTTTATCTATTTCTATTCTTTTTTTAACTAGCAATATTTATTCTCAAAACTGTGCTAATTATACATTAAATATGTATGATTCCTATGGAGATGGTTGGAATGGTAATGATTTTACGCTAACTGATTCAACAGGATCTGTTTTCTTTACCACTACATTGCCTACTGGTAGTTCTGGTTCTGATTCAGTATGTGTTCCTAGTGGTTGTATTTTAGTAGATTGTGATGGTGGATCATGGCAGGGAGAAGTTTCATGGGATCTTTTAGATTCTACAGGAAATATAGTTTTATCGGGAGGTGCACCGTATTCTGGAAGTTTTGGTACTTGTGTTTATGGTTGTACTGATCCAAATGCATTAAATTATAATCCACTAGCTCATATAAATATTGGTTTTTGTAACTACGGTTGTATTCAATCAGATACAACCGAGAGTTTTGAAAATGGTCAAGGACCTGTCTGGGTCTTAGACCCAAATAATACAGTTAACTGGACCAATCAAACAGGAGGAACTTCTTCTTCTAACACTGGCCCATCTGGTGCATTTGACGGATCTTATTATATGTACACTGAAACTTCAGGTGCAGGATCTAATAGCGAAGCAATAATGTATATAACATGTATTGATCCAACTCAATGGACTCAATTATCACTTGTTTTTGCTTATCACATGTATGGTGCTACTATGGGAACATTAAGTGTAGATGTTTCTCCAGATAGTGGATCAACGTGGATAGAAGAGTGGACAATCTCTGGGGATCAAGGCGATCAGTGGACACAAACTTTTGTTGATTTAAGCGCATATACTGCTGGTATTTCAGTAAGAGTACAAGCAGAAACAGGTACATCATTTACTTCTGATATTGCAATTGATCTTTTACAGTTTATGGAAATGCCAACTTATGGATGTACAAATCCACTAGCAGACAATTATGATTCTACTGCAGTAATTGATGATGGTTCCTGCTATTTTTCAAATTGTACTCAACTTACTTTAAATATGTATGACTCATTTGGTGATGGATGGAATGGAAATAATTTTTCTATGGTAAGTTCAAATGGAACTCCTTTTTTCAGTACAACATTATCTTCTGGATCTTCAGGGTCATCTTCTTTTTGTGCACCATTTGATTGTTATTCAGTTATATGCGGTAGTGGCGCTTTTCAAGGAGAAGTGTCATGGGATTTAGTAGATTCTAATGGAGTAGTTATTCTTTCTGGCGGAGCTCCTTATTCAGATTCTATTTGTTTGCCAGTTATAGCTGGATGTATGAATCCATTAGCTGATAATTATGACTCTACAGCAACAGTTGACAATGGATTATGCTTTTTTGGATGTATAGAAGTAGATACAACTGAGAGTTTCGAGTCTGGAATTGGAATTACATGGGTACAGGATCCAAATGACGATTTTGATTGGAGTAACAATACTGGGGGAACTTCATCATTTAACACAGGTCCTTCTGCAGCTTTTGATGGTTCTTATTATATGTATACAGAATCTTCAACTCCAAATTACCCTAGTAAAGAAGCAAATATTTATGTAACGTGTGTAGATCCAACTCAGTGGACACAATTATCACTTGTTTTTGCATATCATATGTATGGAGCTGCTATGGGGACTTTAAGTATTGATGTTTCTTCTGATAGCGGATCAACGTGGATTGAGGAGTGGACAATTTCTGGAGATCAAGGAAATCAATGGACACAAATATTTGTAGATTTAAGTGCATATACTTCAAATATATCGGTTAGAGTTCAGGCAGAAACAGGAACCTCTTTTACTTCTGATTTTGCAATTGATTTATTACAGTTTATGGAAATGCCATCAGTTGGATGTACAAATCCATTAGCTGATAATTACGATTCTACAGCAGTAATTGATGATGGCTCTTGCTATTTTTCTAATTGTACCCAACTGACATTAAATATGTACGATTCCTTTGGTGATGGATGGAATGGAAATGATTTTTCACTAGTTAGTTCAAATGGAAATACTTTCTTCAATACTACCTTAAATTCTGGCTCTTTTGGACAATCCTCTGTTTGTTTACCTTTTGATTGTTATACTGTAACTTGTGGCGGTGGATCATGGCAAGGAGAAGTTTCTTGGGACTTAGTGGATTCTAGTGGTGTTATAATTCTCTCAGGTGGAGCTCCTTATTCTGGAACTTTATGTGTGCCTATTATATTAGGGTGTACTGATAATAATGCTCAAAATTATGACTCTACAGCAACAATTGACGATGGATCATGTTTTTATGGTTGTATAGAAAATGACTCAACATTTAGTTTTGAATCTGGTACTGGAATTACATGGATAATGGATCCAAATAATGATATTGATTGGAGCAATAGATCTGGAGCAACTCCATCTCCTCAAACAGGTCCATCCTCTGCTTTTGATGGTTCTTTTTATATGTACACAGAAGCTTCAGGAAACGGAAATGGTTATCCAAACAAAGAAGCAATAATGTATGTTGAGTGTATTGACCCAACGCAATGGACTGAACTTGGTGTAGCTTTTGCATATAATATGTATGGTTCTTCGATGGGTACATTAAGTGTTGATATATCAACTGATAGTGGAACAACATGGATAGAAGAATGGACGCTTACTGGAGATCAAGGTACTCAATGGTATGAAGCATATGTAGATTTAAGTGCATATACATCTAATATTTCTGTTCGTTTTCAAGGAATTACTGGATCTAGTTTTAGATCTGATATGGCAGTTGATTTAGTAAGATTTATTGATTTTTCATTATTTGGATGTACTGATCCATTTGCAGATAACTATGACTCTCTTGCTGTAACAGATGATGGTTCTTGTACATATATTGGATGTACTGACCCATATTCCTTAAACTATTGTTCGTATTGTAATGTAAATGACAGCTTATCATGTCTTTATTATGCATGTAAAACAGTTGGTTATACAGAAGATTTTGAATCAAATAATTTTTCAATTATTGGAATGACTTATATATCAGGAACTGAATCAGCAGTTACTCTAAATAATTCTAATGCAATTGCAGATACTGTAAGTATACAGTTTGAAGGTGGGACAAACAATGGATGGGGTGCTTACAATACTGAAAATCAGGCCTATTCTAATACTGATCATATAAGTTCGGCATCATTTTGTTTAGATCTAACAAATACAAATCCTAATGACACTATAACAATGACTTTCGAAACGGATATGTTTTCTTCATTGTTTCAAGTTGCTTATTCTTGGTTAAGAGTTAAAGTTGATGGTAATGTTGTTTCTGACAGTTATGGTAATACTTCATATAACAATACAAATCTTCCTTATTCATTTAATTCTAATACTGTTCTAACATATGATTTAAGTTCATATTCTGGAGGGACACACTACATTACTTTTGAATCGGTTAATAAATATGGAGCTAGTTCAAATAATCCAACAACATTAAATCATGTATGGGTAGATAATATTTCAATAAGTCTTCCTTTAATAGCAGGCTGTACAGACAGTACTGCGCTTAATTTTAATCCATCTGCTCAAATAGATAATGGAAGCTGTTATTATGATATTTTTGGGTGTACAGATTCTACAGCTTTCAATTATAATCCACTTGCAACAATTGATGATAGTTCATGTATTGCAATTGTTTATGGCTGTACTGATCCTTTAGCTATAAATTACTCATTGCTAGCTAACGTTGATGATGGAACATGTACTTATTGTAATTATGGCTGTACAGATTCATTATCTTTAAACTATGACCCTCTTGCAACTTGTGATGATGGTTCTTGTATTCCTTTTGTTTATGGATGTACTGATTCTTTAGCTCTTAATTATTTTCCTGGAGCTAATACAGATGATGGTTCCTGTATTTATGCTGGATGTACAGATTCTACAGCATTAAATTATAATCCTTTAGCAACTATTGATGATAGCACTTGTATTTACCCTGTATATGGATGTACTGACTCTACAGCACAAAACTATGATTCTCTAGCAACAGTTGATGATGGTTCTTGCATTGCTGGTATATTTGGTTGTATGGATCCATTAGCACTTAACTATTTCCCTGGAGCTACATATGATGATGGTTCATGTATATATATTGGCTGTACAGACTCTACTGCATGTAATTATGATCTTATGGCATCCATAGATGATGGTACATGTGTGTATTACTTTGGCTGCACAGATCCATTAGCCTTAAACTATGATTCCACGGCTTGTCTTGATGATGGTTCTTGTCAATATATGTCAAACTGTACTTCTCCAAAACCTACAGGATTATATGTTTATGATCTTATTGATTCTAGAGTAAAAATTGGATGGGATAATATGAATGATTCTTCATGTATGGTGTGGAAGTACTTTGTAAGATATAGAGAAGTTGGAACTAATTCATGGACAACTAAATCTGCAGGAGTTGGAAATGGCCTTTGTAACTTTGGTCTAAATACAACATCCAAGCAATTACTAAATCTTATTCCTTCTACTAACTATGAATTTAAGATGAAAGCATTCTATTGTAATGGAACATCCTCAAATTATTCTCCTTCTGCTCAGTTTACTACAGAGGATGTATGTCCTGATATGACTAACCTTGCTGTTCAAACATTTAATAATAATCAAGCAAAAGCTAAATTTACTTGGGATACTACTGGTGCTTATGTATTTGCTAGAATTTTACTAAGGGTTGATACTGCTGGATCTGTATGGCAAACAGCTGGAGGTTTTGGAGTTTATTACCCAACATCTTTTGTAAATAAATTTGGTTTACAAGCTGGAGAATCTTACAGAGCTCAAGGAAGATTATTCTGTGATTCCAATATTACTGCTTATAGATCTCCAAGCTGGACAACTCCAATCTTCTGGACGCAGCCTGGCGGCGTAAGATTAAGTGGGGGAGTTGCTATTGAGAATTTAGATATTTATCCTAACCCATCAAGGGACGTGTTTAATATAAACTTTAGTTCAGATAAAATTCAAGATTTAAGCATTAGAATAATTAATGTATTAGGTAATAATGTGTACAATGAAGATAAGCAACAGTTTATTGGTGAATACACAAAACAAATCAATCTAGATAATTTTGGAAAAGGTGTTTATTTCTTAGAGATTGAAACAAAAGACGGAGTTGTCAATAAGAAATTAATACTCAACTAATAACTAATTTTTATTCTAAATAATTTTAAGCCCTATAATTAATTTTATAGGGCTTTCATTTATCTGTATATTTGATTAATCAATTTTTCTCAAATTTTAAATATGATGCATCAAAATACAAAGTTTGATTTTATAATTGTTGGTCAAGGCCTTGCAGGAACTTTATTGGCTCATGACTTAATAGAACTAGAAAAATCAGTTATTATAATTGACACTCATTTAAAAGCTTCAGCTAGTAGGGTAGCGGCTGGGCTAATAAATCCTATAAGTATGAAAAGATGTATTCCTGCTATGCCCACGAATTATCTAACCACAGCTTTTGATAGATATTTAGAGTTGGAACATAAACTAAAATCAAAATTTCTTTTTAAAAAACGACTGCTTCGTTTATTCGATTCTTTAGAAACTAAAGAATTATGGATTGATAAATATGAAAATAAACAGATGGATTTATACATAGATGAATTTTGTGAAGTTAATACATTCTCTTTTTTAAAAGATGAATTTTCAAGTGCAATAGTTAAGCCTGCTGGATATCTTGATCTAAAAGAGTTTCTAGCTGTTTCAAGAGAATATTTTAAAGATA
>Ga0233432_10004927_pt1 | contig 11724 bp, 11 predicted proteins | sample SI_122_August201_6_FD_179870 | JGI IMG/M metagenome (GOLD analysis project Ga0233432, IMG submission 179870) | Seawater microbial communities from Saanich Inlet, British Columbia, Canada - SI_122_August2016_10_MG | ecosystem: Environmental > Aquatic > Marine > Inlet | place: Canada: British...
TTTGCAAAACAAGATTTGTATGACTTTGACCCAAAAGGCGCAAGTCGTAGTTTTGCTACTCCTCGTTCATGGTCATTTGTTAGTGAAATACTAGATGACAATGATGACGAGAATACCACCACTGACCTGGTTGCAGGCTGTGTTGGCGAAGGCCTTGCTGTAAAGTTTATGGCACATCGCAAAGTTGCAGGCAACATGCCTAATCCATCAGATGTTCTTTCTGGTAAAGTAAAAGAGTTAAACACGCAAGAAATCAGTGCCAAGTATTCCTTAACTGTTTCGCTTTGTTATGAATTAAAAGAAGCATCTGACAAAGGTGACAAAAAGTTCGACGACAAAGTTAATAACTTTTTGCGCTTTGCAATGGATAACTTTGAGACTGAGTTAGTTGTAATGGGCATCAAACTTGCTCTTACACAATATGCTCTACCGATTGATCCAGATGAAGTAGAGTGCTTTGATGAGTTCCATGATCGTTTTGGAAAGTACATTAAGGCAGCACAAGGCACCTAAAGACTATATGTGAGCAGTTTCGGCTGCTCACATTTTTATTCTACGGTTGACAACATCCTTAAATATGTTATAATTAAATATAACACAGCAAGAGGTACATCATGTCTGCAAAAGATACAGCTAGTAAAATCCGCCAGTGGCAACCCGATCCTGACATTACTCCAGAACAGCTTGCATCTATGCAAGAAGAAGTTCATGAACGCATTGTTACTGCTCGTGTAGGTTTGTTGTTGCGGCATCCATTTTTTGGTAACATGGCAACCCGTCTTAAAATTACTCCTGCAGATGAATTTATTCCTACTGCGGCTGTAGATGGACGCAATCTTTATTATAACACACAATTCTTTAATGCAATGAACAATAAAGAAATTGAATTTGTTGTTGCACACGAAATTTTGCATATGGTATTTGATCACCTTGGACGTCGAGAAGAACGCAATCCAAGATTGTATAACATTGCAGCAGATTATATTGTAAACAATTTGCTAGTGCGAGACCGCATTGGTGATAAACCTAGCATTGTAGATTGCTTTCAAGATTTTAAATATGAAGGCTGGCAATCAGAAGCAGTATATGACGACCTGTTTAAAGAGGCAGAAAAGAACGGTCAAGAGTATGTTGAAAGTTTAGGTGAAATGCTAGACGAACATATTGACTGGGATAAAGAAAACGAAGAAAGAGAAGGCAAAGGTCTTCCAAAATATAGCCAAGAAGAAATGGATCAGATCAAAGACGAGATTAAAGAATCCATGCTTCAATCAGCTCAAAGTGCAGGAGTAGGTAATACACCTGCTGGTATCCAACGCTTGATCAAAGAAATGACAGAGCCTAAAATGAACTGGCGTGAACTACTTCGGATGCAGATTCAGAGTACAATAAAAAACGATTATACATTTAGTCGTCCTAATCGCAAAGCATGGCATACTGGTGCAATTTTGCCCGGTATGAACTTCATGGATACAATTGATATTTGTATTAGTTTTGATATGAGTGGTTCAATTGGTAATGCCCAAGGTAAAGATTTCCTTGGCGAAGTACACGGTATTATGGAAGAATACAAAGACTACAATATTAAAATTTGGTGCTTTGATACTGAAGTATACAACGAAGATGACTTCTCAAGCGATGACGGACGTGAGATTACCGATTATGAATTAAAAGGTGGCGGTGGTACTGACTTTGATATCAACTGGCGTTATATGAAAGACCACGATATACAGCCTAAGAAGTTCATTATGTTTACAGACGGATATGCTTGGGATAGTTGGGGTGATCCAGAATGGTGTGATACAATTTTTATTATTCACAGCAATCACAACAAAGACCTTGAGGCACCGTTTGGAATGACAGCACACTATGAGGAGGCTGCTTGAAAAAGTTAAATCCTTTGAATGTTTTGGATATAAGGAAGGTAGAATTTTGCCCTCCTTATTTTGAAACTGTAACGCTGAACACTAGATATAATTTTCTAGATGCGTTAAAAGAATGGATACAACATCATTGCACTGGAAGATATTATGTAGGACAAACAGTATGTCTCAACGAAACAGACTCCATTGCAATAGTAGTAAAAGTAGGCTTTGAAGAAAAGAAAGAATTGAGTTATTTCATGTTGGCTTGTCCACATTTGAAATACGCATAAAATAGACATTATAAGTAATTGTATAAGGAGTATTAACACATGTCTGAACAACAACAGCAACCCAATGCTAACGAACTAAACATCCAAGACCTGGCAACAATGAAAGGTATTATTGATGTCGCAAGTGAGCGTGGCGTTTTTAAACCAAATGAAATGGCGGCAGTAGGTATTGTTTACAATAAACTAGAATTATTTTTAGCAGAAGTGCAAAAGCAAGCAGAAGCGGCAAAAGCAGCAGAGCCAGCAGCAACTGAAGCAGAAGGCGAAGAAGCAGCATGAAACATGTAGGTAGAATTGTAAACACTAGGAGGCGTGTTCTTGTTGCATACAGAACGCTTCCAGGTGATCCAAATAGTGCTTTATGTGTAATGACAGAAAGCCTTCCAGCGTCAGAGCATGACGATTTAATGAGATTAGTCGAATCGGCAGCAGGACAAGAAGAAAACGAATTAGCAACTGCAATGGCTCGCAGCTATTTAACAGACGGTAGACAAATGCTACAAGCATTTCATCTAACTGGTATGTTGAGAAAGATTCCAACTTCTGAAGTTGAAATGGTGCCAGATAGAAACAATACCATCAACCTAGCAGAGTTGAACGAAATCATTGCACAACAAAAAGGTGTATCAATTGAAGATCTTGCTATCAAACCAGATACACCTCCAAAGCAAACCCAAGCCGAAGCAGCACCAGAATCTGTTCCAACACCGCAAAACGATGTATTAGACGATGAAGATCTTGCTAAACAATACAGATCTCAAGCAGATGCATTATACAAAGAAGCAGCAGAATTAAGACGCAAGGCTGAAGATCTTGTGCCAACAAAGAAAAGCAAGAAAAAAGAAGTTGTCACAGAATGATAATGAACAACAACACTGGCAGGACATATTTGAATCTGTAGACATGGATGTCTTGCCAGTTGAGTATATGAATAAAATTTTAATATCTTTCTCCGATGGCACCAAATGGGACATAGATATCAATGATAGCAGGAAAAAACAACCAATTGAAGATATTGAGTTGTCATTAAACGAGTTATTCGAAACTTATGAAGATTCTATTGTAAATATAGATTTTAGAATGGATATGGATAGAATACGCAAAGATTTACAGCGCAGAGTTAAACGGTTCCTTAAATTAAATAAATGATAATTAGTCCTAGGTGATAAATACATATAACAAAATATCACCTAGGAGACTTTAATATGGCTTTTCGTTTGAGAAGAGGAACTGACGCAGAAAGACAAACAGTTGTCTTTGCAGAAGGCGAGCTGATTTATGTTACCGATACACAAGAAGTTTATGCTGGCGACGGTTCAACAGCTGGCGGTAACAGGATTACAGGTAATGTAAGCAGTTCACCTGCATCACTTACAAGAGATTTAAACATGGCAGGATATGCCATTACCGGCAACGGAACAATTGGTATTGCAGGAAATATAACTGCAACACAGTTTATCGGTGACGGTAGTGCACTTACTAATCTTCCAGTTAGTAGCGGCACAGGCATTATAGACGGTGATACATACGAAATAAACATTCAAGGTGATATTATTTCTGATGATAGCACTGTAATGGTAGATGCAAGTGCAGTATCATTTACAGGTGACGGTTCAAACTTAACAAATCTTACATTAAATCAATTAGATGATGTTGGTGCTCTTAGCCCAAACGCATCTGATGTATTAGCATATGTAGGTGGAAATTGGACAAGCATTGACATTGATAGCATTTATACTCCACCTGAACAAGAAGGCGGCGGTACAGGTATCCTCGAAGGTCAAACATATGATATCAGTATCACAGGAGATGTTTTAGCAGATGACAGCACTATTCTAATCAATACTGCAACACAAACAGTTAATGCACCAAGTGGATTTACAGGTAATTTAGTCGGTGATTTGACCGGTAATGTTATTAATACAAATACATCTGTAGCAGTTGTTAATAGTGCTTCGTTGACTACAGAGTTTACAGGTGATTTAACTGGTGAGGTATTTGGCAATGTACAAGGATCTGTATTTGCTGATGACAGCACAACTTTAATTAACAGTGCAACAGGTGAAATAAATGCAACAGGTGGATTGACATATACAGGAGGTTCAACTAATATTACATCAGGTACCACAGGACAATCGGTTGTTTCATTATCAAACACCGGAGGCTCGCAGGTACTTAAATTTTCACGAACAGATAGCGGAACCGCTCCGAGTCAAATTATCGGTTCTTTAGCATTTGATCAAATAGACGACACCGGAACTAACACATACAATTCATTGGGTTTTTGGCATGGAGGAATATACATAGCAAATTCTTCAACTGCATCTTTTGCTGCCACAAATTATGTGGGTATAGAAAATGGAAATTTATGTGTAGGTAATTATAGCGCAGCAGCAGGATATCGTTTAGATGTAAGAGGTAATGCTGTTGTACATGGTAGCCTAGAATTAAAAGATACTAGAACACTTGCTAGTATTACAGGTGAACAAGACGGACAAGTTTTCTGGGATTCAAATACAAAGAAACTTTACATATATGACGGCGCTGCGGATTGGCGTGAAATTATAACTTCAAGAACAGACATCCTAGATGGCAGTGCAACAATCGGTAGTGTTTTGCGCTTTGGAGATCTACTTACTCAATCAGAAGTTGACACTTTTGACCAAGACAGTGCTACACTAGCAGGTGGCATTCTTTACAATGCAACAAAAGATGCGTTTGAATTCTATCAACAGGGTTCATGGACAAATATTCCAGATGCAGGTGATCATACAGGTCAGTTAGCACAATGGAATAATAGTTCAAAAACTTGGGATGTGCATTCATGGGAAACACCACAGACTGGACAATATCTATACTGGGACGGCACACACTGGACACCAACTAATGCACCAGCTGGCGGTGGCGGTGGCGGAAGCGACTTTACACACATTGGTGTAACAGCAGACGATAGTACTATTAGACTTATAAACGAAGGCGAAACTATCAGCATCCTAGGCGGTACAGGCATTACAACTACAACGGATGCCGAAGGTGCTATAACTATTGAAGGTGTTGCACAAAACTTTACATGGGGTGTAATAACAGGCACACCAACTACACTTGCTGGGTATGGCATTACTGATGCTGCAACAAGTGCACAAGGTACTCTTGCAGCTAGTGCATTACAAGCAGGCGATGCATTTGATGTACAAGGCAGTGTATTTGCAGATGACTCAACACTGCTTGTAGACGCAGTGAACGGACTTATTACAGGTCCAATGGAAAATCCAACTATTACAGGTACAATCGATTCAAGTGACAGTAGTGCAATCACTGTAGTTCCGGCAGTTGTAATGAACAGTGACTTGACTGTAGAAAACAGTTTGACTGTAACCAACAATATCACAGCAGATTCATTACAAGTTACTACATTAACATATGATAATTTGGAGACTACCGGAGGCGGTACTCCAGAAATTGAATCAGATGGCGGCATTGATCTTACAGCAGCAACAAGAGTTGAAATTACTCAAAGTCCTCTTAAAATGGCAAGTTTTACAACAACTGCAAGAGATGCACTAAGTTCAGAAGACGGCGACATGATATACAACAGTACTACAAATAAATTCCAAGGCTATGCAAACGGGGCTTGGGTAGACTTACATTAAGGATTTTTTATGTCTGAGCAATATTATCAACTAGGTACTCATACAAACGAACAATGGGTTGAAATTCATAACCAATTATGCGATGAAACAAGCGGGTTAGATAACATACCAGACAGAGCATGTACTTGCACAAACGACTTAGCTCACAGTCCGACAAGAGGAATTTTTTTACTTTCAGATGATGAAGCAACAACTTTAAAAAATGATCCAAGGATTAAATTTCTAAATGTAGACTTTTCAAGTTACCCAGAAACTTACAAACCCGATCCAGACGACCTTACTGCAACTACTGTAACACAATTGAATAGATATCGCGGTAAAAGTGTAAAAGTATATAGAGAATTTGATGATACAGGTCTTCCAGGTACTCCAGGTTCAGAAGATGTTGACAGAACAGGCTATCAATTGTTGCGTCTTATGCAGAAGAGAGATCCGTGGATTGCAAACGGTGATGCTGACAATGTTGTTAAGACAGAACAAATAACACAATTTGCTGACGGCAGAGATGTAGATGTAATTGTAGCCGACGATGGAGCAGGTTGGATGGGTCATCCTGAATTCCAAAACAACTGTACAAACGGTACCAATCCATATGGTTACACAGGTGGTAATGTTCTTCCAGGCAACGGAACCTGTGATACCCTAGATTTAATATTGGATGCACCTTATTATTTAGATCCAGATTATTTTGATGCGGATGCTGGTAATAGACTTACAACACGCTGGGACGGTACAACAGTCCCTGTAGAAAGTTTTGCTAGAGGATGGTGGACAAGTACAGCAAATAGAAGTGCAACATTCAATACAGCATATCCTAGTGCAGGCACAACTGGAAGTATTACAAGCAGTTACACACGAGCATATTGCAACGGAACTAATACAAGTTTGCCCAATGCAGGCTCAGGCACTGTAGCCCGCCACTGTACGCCCTGTATGGCGCTTACATACGGTAGAACACAAGGCTGGGCATACAATGCCAACAAATGGGCATTAAACTTATATGGTACAAATGGCAGCGACATCGAGCAAGGGTTTGATGCACAAAAGATTTTCCACAACACAAAACCAACTAATAGTAAGTATGGTACACAAGATCCTACTGTTAGTTCGAACAGTTGGGGGTATCGTGCAAGCAAAGGCGATAACCCAGGTTGGTATCACTTCCGCACAAATAGTCCAGTAACTTATGCAGGCACAGGAGCAGAGCCACTGTTTATCAGTCACATGGGAGCTACAGGTGATACCGGTCGTTGGAAAAGTGAAATGAAAACAAATTCTTACACTACTGCACTTGATGAACTTTGCGAATCAGGTGTACTGTTTGTGGTTGCTGCTGGCAATAGTAACCAAAAACAAGTAAATTGGGATCATGTAGATTTTAACAACTATATAAGCGCCAACGAAGGCGATACTATTGCAGATACCACTTATGATGAATTCGGTATAGACGTTACTGGTACTACAAACCGAAGAGGCTTTCCACAACAAGGTGGTATGACTTTTGGAGAAACAGCAACTTACGCAATTGATGCTACTAATAACGGTAGCAGTGCATACACATTAAGCAACGGTACTGACAGAGATGGCGCAGTGTCTGGCGATAATGCAAGCATCAACATAAGAGTAGGCGATACAATTTCAATTACAAACAATGCAAGTGCTAGTCATCCAATGTATTTTAAAACTGTGCAAGGTACAGGAACTGGGGACCAAGTTACAGGTGCAACAGGACAAGGTTCGAGCGGTGGCGGTACAGTTAGTTGGACACCAAGTGCACACGGCACTTATTACTATCAATGTAGTGCACACAGTGCTATGAATGGAACAATTACTGTAAGTGCTAGAGAGACAACATACAAAACAATCAACATAGGTGCATTGGATGACGAATGGAAGTCAAGCAAAGAATGTAAAGTAAATTATAGTGATAGAGGCAACGGCATTGATTTTTACACTCCAGCAGATGGTACACTAGCAGCAAACAGCAAATATACTTCAGACGGTGTGTATCCAGATACATATTCTGGTTTTACTGCTGACAGCGGATCAGGTGCAGGTGTTCCAGAAGAAACTGCATTTAGTGGCACTAGTGCAGCATGTCCTGTTGCAGCAGGGTTTGTTGCATGCCTTGTAGGATTAAATAGAGACTGGACACATACAGATGTAAAAGGTTATGTAAACAGTTTGGATAATCAAACCACTGATGACTTTTACTACGGTACAGAATCTACAGGTGCTACATCAACCAACTGGTTAGACTATGAAAGTCTTGAAGGTGGAAATGCAAAAGTCATATATCAAGATCTTGATAAGATTACACAAACTACTTTTCCAAACAGAACTTCGACTCTTAATGCAGGACTTACACTCAAAGGACTAAAAGTAACTATCAAGCAAAAGTTTGATAGAGGTTAAAAAATTATTGACTTTACTTTAAGTTTTTGTTATAATAACACATGTTTGAATATACAAAAAACAATCATGTAGATGTTGGATTTACATGCGACGATGATTTTTACTTTAGACACGGAACTGTAACTTCTCATGGTTCGTGGAGAGATGAGTGTAAATCTACAGCACAACAACTTTATGATTTACATGGTGACAAACTTGTATTATTATTAAGTGGTGGACTTGATAGTGAAGTAATGCTGCATAGTTTTATTGCATGTGGTATAACTCCTAGAGTAGCTATATTTAAATATGAGCGAAATCTTAACTTACACGATATAAACTATGCATTAAGAATATGTGCAGCTAGAGGTATATCTCCTGATATTATTGATATTAATGTGGAAAACTTTTATAAAACACAGTTAATAGATTTTGCACAAGTCACACGTTGTAGTAGTCCTCAACTAAACTTGTATTATTACTTTGCCAACCGTTTGGATGGTATACCTGTATTTGGTGGTGGTGAAAACTACTTGATACGCCAAATAGGAAAAAAGCCTGTATACGATTGCGAAGAAGCTAGAGTTACTACATTATATACATATTTCCGAGATATACAAAGAGAATGTATTCCTAGTTTTTTCCAGTACACACCAGAAACTATGATAAGTTACTTACAAAAAGAAAGTGTATATCGTTGGGTAGAAACAGCTTTCAAAGATAGATATATAAACAGTAAAAAGATTAAACCAAGTATTATTGCTGAAGATTTTGATGTTGAGCCTAGAGGCAAACTTACCGGCTTTGAACTAATGATGGATTTAGATAAAGAATACAGAGACAAACTATTAGCATTAAACTTAGGTGATAACGGCGAGCAACTAATACCGTTTGAAGAATACATTCCAATGTTTGGTGTAGAGCTATTAAGACCTATAAAATATGAATAAACACAATCTTATTGAATATTTAAATACACACGAAATAAGTTTAGGACTTAGTAGTAATACTAGTGAGTTGCAATTTATTAATGATACAGTTGGCTATGGAAAGTTTGCTACTCAAGATATCAAAGAAGGAGATATCATTTATCGTGTAGGTGGTATGTGGTTAACTGAAAAAGAAAGATCTGTATACAAACAAGATTACTTTCATTTAGTAAACAGTGCATGGCACTTTCAAGGTGGATTGAAATACTGGCTTAATGGTTGTCATAATCATAGTTGCAACCCTACAGCATACGTTCAAGAAAACTTAATCATTGCATTGCGTGACATTAATGTAGACGAACAGATAACTGTAGATTATGCCGGGTTTATTGATCACGATTATACTATCATTGATAAATGCTGCTGCGGTGCAGAACAATGTCGAAAACATATAACTGGCAAGGATTGGTTAGTACACAAACTACCCGAAATATACAACTATCGGGTTAGTGGTACTATTTTGACAAAGTGGCTACAAGGTCAAAAAATCTAGTATAATCATTGTGATCAGCAATAAACATAGGCAAAAATAATAGTGTGTTATTTGCTTGACGTATAAGATATCCTTGTTTTTGTAGTTCTCTACGTATGTATATTCCGTTTTCAACATGAATACCAAACACTAATCCTTTGTTTGTATAATCTAAGTTATGCTCATTTAACTGTTTGCAAAATGCATTTTGCAAATCTATCAATTGATATTTCATGTCTTCGACTTGTTTTATAGTTTGTAATAGTGCATGACTGCCTTGTGGATGGCCACTCATTGTATATCCATGCGAAAATACTCTATCTGTATTTTTAATATAACTTCCAATATCAGCGTTTACCATTGTAGCACTTAGAGGAAATACTCCATTGGTTAATCCTTTACTAGCAATAAGTATATCTGGCTTGTAATCAAAACTATAATCGCCTCGTCCTAATGCAGTAACAGTTTCATCAAATATAATACAAAAATCATACTGCTGCTTTAAATCAAATAGTTGCTGCAATGTTTGTTTATCAAACTCTACAACACCATTAGTAATCATTATAGGCTCTATAATAACTGCTGCTGTGTTGCTGTTTACAGCGTCTAACAGCGCCGTGTAGCTGTCATACACACTTGCTTGAGTGTTTGTACCATGATAGCCTACACTGTATGCTAAAATGTCTGTTTTACCTGTATAATATTTTGCAATGTATATAGAAGTGTCTATAGCATCACTTCCGCTGTGTCCAAAAAACACTCTATCATAACCAAACCATTTACATATTTGTTCAGCGGCCTGTTCTGTTGATTCAGTGCTACTCCAAAAATGCGTTGGGTAATAATGCAGATCAGTTGTAGGAGTATACATTGGATTATTGTATCCAAAGTTTACATTCCATAATCCACTATTACAATCGATATATGTCTTATCGTCAGCGTTTGTTACAGTATCATTTTTTCCCGAAACAAAAACTTCTGGATTTGTAAATCTACTATGGTTTGAATAAGAAAATATTTGTCTAGACATTAAACTCATCTACTGTATATTCAACACAATCTGCTATTAAAAAGACACTTTCATCTTGTTCAGTAATAATACTATGTGTAAATTTTGGATCAAAAAGAAAAGCATCGCCTTCTTTTAAACTTAAATCATTTCCGTTATAACGCCAATCTGTATGTGCAGTTTCTTTACTTATACACTGAACATAACGAATTGGACTATCTTTATCTACGTGCATTGGCAACTTATGAGGTCCTTTATGAATACTATACCACAAATACTTAAAATTGTATTTTGTACAAGTATTAATATATTTTTTATTATTTGCAATATCAAGATCAAAACTATGTATTGTTACATTATTGTATAAATCATCGTATATAATATTTCCAGTTTTATCCATATATAGAGTTGTACTACCAACAGGCTGCTGCATACACCAGTTTTCCATTTTCCATTCATTGTTAGATGTTGTCTGTGTATCGATTACATTGTTGATTGGATTATATAAATTTATAATAATCCAATCGTTGATTACATGTTCAAGATCAGAATATAAGTTTTGATTTATTTGTTTTTTATATAACTTTTTAAAATACCTAGTATCGAATAAAGGATCTACAAACTTTATGGTATTCATGTATTAATGCTTTCTTTTTTACTCTTATACTTTTCTTCAATCGGATACATCCAGCTACTATTATAAGTTATATTTCCTGTAAGATCATTATTTTTCAATAACCCAAGATGATATTTTCCTATCCATTCAATATTTGATTTGTATACATAATCGGGCACAACTCCAGAACATAATGTTTTTGTAGCTTCATGATGATTTAATCCAAAGCTACGAAGTCTTGGATATGCCCAAAAACTTACATTATAGTCAGCATGTCTTTCAAACTGTGTACGGGGATGATTTGACATCATGTCTTCCCATAGTACTGCAATCTCCTTGGCTTTAGGCAAATCCATAGTACCATGCCTCCAATAATATTCAGGATGCCATTTTACTTCTTGTATGTCAAACCTACTAGGTTTTTCACTAAATGCATTAC
>Ga0233432_10004928_pt1 | contig 11723 bp, 12 predicted proteins | sample SI_122_August201_6_FD_179870 | JGI IMG/M metagenome (GOLD analysis project Ga0233432, IMG submission 179870) | Seawater microbial communities from Saanich Inlet, British Columbia, Canada - SI_122_August2016_10_MG | ecosystem: Environmental > Aquatic > Marine > Inlet | place: Canada: British...
TGAGTTATATCACTATATAGATATATTTATTAATAAGTTATAGATTTTTATTAAGGCATATTCTATAAATAGGATTTACCAATAACTCCCACTTTTAAACTCAAACGACAAATTGCACTGGAATCTGAAATTTAGATGTCTTCACCAAAAACACCAGCCCCGTTCTTCGACACACTTGAAGAAATGGCGAACCCCTACAAGAATAGAATCACTTCTGTGGAACACCTGCTGAATGACGAACCAGCCAATGCCATTGATGACTACCAATATGCCAGTGAGTTTCTCTATTCCTACCGTGGCAGTCCTGACACATTTTCTACCTATCGCCGTGAAATTGAGCATTTTCTGCACTGGTGCTGGTTAATCGCTAAAAAATCACTGAAAAGCTGTCGTCGCGAAGATATAGAAGCTTATGTGGAATTTGCTAAAAATCCGCCCAAATCATGGATTGGTGATAAGAATGTGTCCAGATTTGTGGATAAAGGCGGAGAAAGGGTGCCTAACCCTGAATGGCGGCCTTATGTATTGCAAAAAAACACAACACAAGCGCCCTATTTCCTCTCTCAAAGCGGCATTCAGAGTATTTTTGCCGTACTGAGCAGCTTTTGTAATTTTCTGATTCAAGAGGAATACCTGGAATTTAATCCGGTTGCCCAGATACGCCAAAAAGGGAAATTCTTGCGGAAAACCCAATCCAGCAAGCCTATACGCCGACTTTCTCAGCTACAGTGGACCTATGTACTGGAAACTGCAGAAAAAATGGCGCAAAAGGAACAGTTACACGAACGTACGCTGTTTATCATGAATGCCCTGTTTGGTATGTATTTAAGAATTTCAGAACTTGTGGACACTGAGCGCTGGACCCCGAAAATGGGCGATTTTGAACGTGATCTTGAAGGTAACTGGTGGTTTAGAACCGTAGGTAAAGGTAACAAGGAACGACAAATATCCGTAAGTGACTCAATGCTGGAAGCGCTTAAGCGCTATCGTCGGGCCCGCGGTTTGTCAGATTTACCCTCACCCGGTGAATACACACCACTCGTACATAAAGCACGTGGTCAAGGAGGCATCGCCAGTACACGTCAAATTCGTGGAATCGTTCAAGCCTGTTTTGATCAGGCTGAAATATCCATGCGTAATGATGGTTTTGTTGAAGAAGCTACACAGCTTACTGCGGCGACGGTGCATTGGTTACGCCATACCGGCATTTCAGAAGATGTAAAACATCGTCCGCGAGAACATGTCCGTGATGACGCCGGACATGGTTCCAGTGCTATTACAGACCGTTATATCGATGTGGAATTAGGTGAGCGTCATGCATCCGCACGCAAAAAGCTCATCAAGCCTGATTAACAGGGTTTTAATTGGTATTTACTTGAATTTTAGCTAATGAACCCAAACTGAAGAGAGAATGCATTTTTTTGCCAAAATTCAGGCATAAGATAGTAAGATGGACAGCAGATTTCAGGCTTCAAATTACGTCCGGATAATAATTTTAAGTAAAGTTGCATCCAAGACCTCGCGCATGACGTAACAGAACTTATTAAAGGCAGTATTATGAAAAACGGCATTATGAAAAACAGCAAGATAAAACAGGCAGCCAAGTTCCTTCTGGGTTTTGGCATCAGTGCCACAGTCAGCTTCAGTGGCTTACAGGCTCAGCAGCCTCTTTACTTGCCTGCAGACATACCTCTGGACGTAAATGTCATCTTTGAGGAATTGATGCCAGAACCTGGCTATGCTGAAATTACCCAGGACATCATCCGTCAGCTTACGCGTAATCATTATTCTGAAATTAACCTGAATGACGAATTTTCCAGTCAGATGCTGGACAGTTTTATTAAAACGCTGGATATCTCCAGGATTTATTTTACCCAGGCAGATATTGACGAGTTTGAGCAATACAGAACACAGCTCGATGATCTTCTGCTGGCGGGTGACGTCAATTTCGGTTACATGATTTTCAACCGCTATCGTGAAAGGCTCATGGACAGGCTGGTCTATACGATTAAACGTATCGAAGAAGATCCCGAAGATTTCGACTTCACGGTCAATGAATTCATTGTTGTTGATCGAGCTGAAGCCCCCTGGCCTGCCGATGAAGACGCATTGACCGAACTATGGCGCAAAAGAATCAAAAGCAATGTGCTGTCTATGAAACTGGATGATGAATCTGATATGACAGAAATTCGTGAAGTGCTGAGCAAGCGCTTTCGCTCCCAGCTAAGTCAGGTATTGAAAACCAATGGTCTGGATGTCTATCAGCGTTACATGGATGCCATGACCATGACTTTTGATCCGCATACACAATATTACGCACCCAGAGCCGCTGAAAATTTCAACATGAGCATGCGTCTTTCTCTGGAAGGCATTGGTGCTGTACTGACCACTGAAGATGAATATACCAAGGTGGTAAGTATTGTCACTGGCGGTCCAGCAGATATGGCTGGAGAGTTACAGCCTACGGATCGTATCGTGGGTGTTGCCCAGGGTGATCTGCCTTATGTAGATGTACTTGGCTGGCGTGTTGACGACGTTGTACAACTTATTCGTGGTGAAAAAGGCTCTGTTGTGCGCCTTGCTGTCTTGCCTGGCGCATCTTCCTTGGAGCGCAAGGAAATCAGTATTACCAGAGATACGGTAAAACTTGAGGATCAGTCGGCCAAAAAAGAGATTGTTGAAGTGGAATATGAAGGACGTACTCACAAAATTGGCGTCATTGATTTGCCGACTTTTTATATAGATTTCGAAGCTTTGCAGCGACGCGATCCTGACTTCCGCAGTAGCACACGTGATGTACGTAATCTGCTTGAAGAATTAAAAGCTGAAGGGGTTGAAGGTGTAGTTGTCGACCTGCGTCGCAATGGCGGCGGCTCTCTCTCTGAAGCCAACTCTCTGGTTGGTTTGTTTATTCGTCGCGGCCCTACCGTTCAGGTTCGTGATGCCGATGGTAATAATATTGTCCAGGGAGACTCAGATCCTGAGCTGGTTTATGACGGACCGCTGGCTGTTCTGGTCAATCGCCTGAGCGCCTCGGCCTCAGAGATTTTTGCCGGAGCAATCCAGGATTATCAGCGTGGAATTGTGCTTGGCAGCCAAACCTTCGGTAAAGGTACCGTGCAGGAATTAATACCGCTGGGCGAAGGGCAAATGAAAATTACCCGCGCCAAGTTCTATCGTATTTCCGGAGAAAGCACTCAGCATAAAGGGGTTACTCCAGATATTGTCATGCCAGATCTTTATGATACTGCAGAGGATATCGGTGAAAGCGCCCTGCCCACTGCATTGCCATGGGACACAATCGATCCGAATTATTACCGCCCATATTCTGATCTAAAAACCCTGCTCCCCTCTTTGAACAGCTTGCATCAAAGCCGTTTAGGAACCGACCCGGATTTTGCATTCATCGAAGCACAGATCAATAGAGCCCTGGAAAATAAAGAGAAAAATCAGCTAACCCTCAACGAAGCAGAGCTGATTGGCGAGCGAGCAGAAGCCGACCAGTGGCGCCTTGACATAACCAACACGCGCAGAATCGCTAAAGGTCAGGAGCCTTATGAGTCCGTTGCAGCAATGGATGATTCCAGCGAAGTTGAAGAGGACATTGTTGAGAATACTGCCGGTGTAGAGCCTGTAGTTGATAATGAAGTTGATAGTGATGAGGAGGAAGATGCTGACCCTTATCTCGTTGAAAGCGGGAAAATATTGCTGGATATGATTGGTTTACAGATGGAAGAACGGTCAGTTGCTTTAAGACAGTAAGTTATTTATTGCAGAGAATTTCAAGAAAAAGGTGAGCATCCAAACCCTGCACCCTTCCAGACAGTCTACTTATTACCAGCAATAAAAAACCCGGCACAAGGCCGGGTTTTGTATTTATGGCGGAGGAGGAGAGATTCGAACTCTCGATAGGCTATTAACCTATGCCGGTTTTCAAGACCGGTGCATTCAACCGCTCTGCCACCCCTCCGCGAAAGGTGTGAATCTTACCTTAATCATTGTGTCAGTCAACCAGAAAGTAAGGGAATTTACGAATATCAATGGCCTCGAAAGGCCTTGCTTTTAAAACCCGTCTAAGTATTATGAAGGCCTTGATTTCCGGGGATTTGTCCCCATTTTATCTGTGTGAATTAATATTAAATATGATCAATACGGAGAGTTTAGAATGAGTGATTATGGTTTCAGAGCTGGCGGTTCAATTGGCACAGGCGTTAAAAGCCAGGAGTCAATTCTTGCTACCAACAAAGTATTAAAAAATACCTATCTGTTGCTATCCATGACTTTGCTTTTCAGTGCCATGACAGCAGCGGTTTCAATGGTGATGAATTTGCCTCAGGGAGCAGCGCTTATCCTGATGCTGGTTAGTTTTGGGCTACTCTTCTGGGTCCACAAATCAGCCGATTCTTCTACAGGTCTGATCGCTATTTTTGCCTTCACTGGATGTTTGGGTGCCTCGCTTGGGCCAATGCTTAATTACTATGTTGCCAGCCTTTCCAATGGACCAATGTTAATTATGCAAGCTTTGGGCGGAACTGGACTTATTTTCCTTACCCTTTCAGGTTATGCACTGACCACTCGCAAGGATTTCAGCTTCATGCGTGGTTTTTTATTCACCGGCTTGATCGTTGTTATTATCGCCATGGTGGCAAATATTTTCATGCAAATACCAGCGCTTTCTCTTGCAATTTCATCAGCCGTTATCATGATAATGTCTGCGTTAATTCTGTTCGATACGAGCCGAATTATTCATGGTGGTGAAACCAACTACATCCGGGCCACAGTAAGTCTGTATCTGAATATTTATAATATCTTTATTCATTTACTGCATCTGTTGGCAGCCCTTTCTGGCAATCGGAACTAAACATCTTTTTTGCTTTATACAAAAAGCCCTGCACCTTTTGTAGGGCTTTTTCTTTTAAGACATGAAATTTTCTATAGTCATCAACGGCGCTCCCTGGTCATCCCCTTCTGCACTCTCTGCTCTGCAGTTTGCCGAAACTGTCCTTGATTCAGGGCATGACATCTATCGACTGTTTTTTTATCAAGATGGTGTGCTCAACAGCTCATGCCTATGTGTACCCCCACAGGACGAAGAAGATATTCCAGCACGCTGGCAGGCTTTAATTGAATCAAATGATATTGATGCCGTAGTTTGTGCAGCATCTGCTTTAAAAAGAGGCATACTGGATAAAGCAGAAGAAGATCGCTATGACAAATCAGGGCATAACCTGCGACAGGGATTTACTATCAGCGGCCTTGGACAATTAATTGATGCCACTCAACAGTCTGATCGCGTCATCAGCTTTGTAATCTAGGTGTATTATTTAAGCATCCACGATAAATGATATGACAACAGAAATTTCTTATCTTTTTATTAGTCGCTGTTCTCCTTATGCCGGCCAGCAAGCGCGAGCTGCCCTGGACCTGGCATTTACGGCAGCAGCATTTGAGCAGAAAGTAAGCGTTGTATTTATTGGTGATGGTGTTTTACAGCTGCTCGACAGGCAAGACACTGAAGCAAGTCAGCTTAAAAACATAGGTAAGATGATTCCTGCACTAAAACATTATGATGTAAAAAACGTCTATATCCATCAACCATCATTGACTCGAGCCGGACTAAAACAAACCGAGTTGCCGAAGGAGTTTGAACTAGTTGATGATGAAAAGCTGTGTAAACTTGTGGCTATCACAGATCAGGTTATGGTGTTTTGATGATTCTTCATACCGTGAATAAAAAACATGACTGCCTGCAAACCTGCATCAGCGTATTGGGTGAAAATGATGCCATATTGCTAATTGAAGATGGTGTTTATGCAACGATGGCTGTTAATAATGGAATTGATGTCTGGGAAAACATTCCTGCTTCAACCAGGCTTTTTGCACTGGAAAATGATTTAGTCGCCAGAGGTATTTCTGACAAAATACTGCCCCGCTTTGAATCCATTACATTGTCGCAATTTGTAAGCTTGACTTGCGAATATGACAAGGTAATAAGCTGGGGCTGATGCTAACAAACTGAGCGCATAAATGCCTAATACACTTACACTTGAAGAATCGATAATCCCGCTGGACAAAGATGGCTATCTAAAAAACCTGAAGGACTGGAGTCCTGCTGTGGCTGATGAAATAGCCCGCCGGGAAAATATCCGTCTGACCAAACCGCATTGGGAAGTAATCAATTTGCTCAGAAGTTTTTATGATGATCACGGCTTATCGCCAATGATGCGGGTATTGGTAAAACAGATGAGAACCTGTCATGGTGAAGAAAAAGGATCCAGCATTTATCTTTTATCACTTTTTCCCGAGTACCCGGCATTAATAGCAAGTAAAATTGCGGGACTCCCCAGACCTACAAATTGCCCTTGAATAACAATAACAGGACTGAAAATAACGATCAGGCTGAGCAGGATTATTTCAGCATTGACTCCTTGCCTTATCAATCAACCCCCTACCCTTTGTATAAAAAAATACGGCATCTTCCCCTGCCTGTTTTGTTGGCAAGTGGCAATGACCGCGATAGAAAAGACAGTCGTTTTGAATTCATTAGCGCAAAGCCGGATAAAGTTCTGCGCACGACAGGTACAACAACGTCAATAGAAACTCCAGGTCACAAGACTGTTGAAGTACAGGGCAACCCTTTAGATATTCTCTCTCAAGAATTCACCTTGGAAAGCGACTCGCCCCAGAATAATGACCTGCCTTTTACCGGTGGCGCTATCGGTTATCTGGGGTATGAATTGCTGCACCCATGGCTAAGCATCAAACAGGATCATAAGCGGGATATTGACATGCCCGATATGCTGATTGGTATTTATTCATGGGTAATTATTATCGACCACCTGAGAAAAAAGTGCAGTCTTGTGATTCGTCATACATGCCCTGAAGCAACACGTAAAAAAATTCAGGAAATTCTTGCCGATGAAGCAGAAAAAAATTCCGGAAGTTTTTCCATGACGGGAGATTTTGTATCAAACTTTTCTCGAGAAGAATACCAACATGCCTATCAACAGATAATAGATTACATCCTGGCAGGTGATTGCTACCAGGTAAACCTCACACAACGCTTTACAGCCCCTTGCGAAGGCGATCCCTATACTGCGTTTACCCGTCTCCAAACTATCGCCAAGGCCCCCTTCGCAGCTTTTATGGAAGATGATAGTCAGGCTGTGCTGTCCTTTTCACCAGAAAGGTTTGTACAGGTAAAAAACAAAGAAGTCATGACCCAACCCATCAAGGGAACCAGGCCTCGCAATGATGATCCGGAAATAGATTTGCACAACAGAAATGATCTGGAAAAAAGTCTTAAAGACCGTGCAGAAAATTTGATGATTGTTGATTTACTGCGTAATGACCTGGGGAAAATATGCAAGACAGGAAGCGTGGCTGTCACTAACCTTTTTGAGACCCAAAGTTTTATTAATGTGCATCACCTGGTGAGCACTATTACAGGAAGCCTTGAGGACTCCAAAGATGTTTTTGCCCTGATAAAAGCCTGTTTTCCCGGAGGCTCAATTACCGGGACTCCAAAGATTCGCGCCATGGAAATTATCAACGAACTGGAAAATGTAATGCGCTCGGTATACTGCGGCGCCTTTGTCTGGTTAGATTTTTCCGGCAATATGGACAGCAATATTTGCATCCGCACTCTGGTCAAGGAAAATGATCGTATTCATTGCTGGGGCGGTGGCGGCATCGTGGCGGATTCTGTTGGTGATCAGGAATATCAGGAAAGTCTGGATAAAATTAATTTATTCATGAATGCGCTGAAATCAGATTTCTAAAGGATTTTTCCAGGGCGTTTAAAAAATGCATTGCAGGTAATGTTCAATGGCAGTGATTTCCATAAACCAAATAAAAGAACTTACTGTTGATTTAAATATTGATCATTCACTTTCGCAATTCAGCGCTGAACATCGACTAGCGGCTGTGTTAATACTGGTTTTTCAGGGACTTCATGAACCTGAAATAATTCTGACCCGTCGCAGCAGTAATTTATCAAACCATGCCGGACAAATTAGCTTCCCCGGTGGCACCATGGAAGATACCGACATCGACCCGGTGTTTACCGCGTTGCGGGAAGCCAGTGAAGAAATCGATCTGCAAAAAAATGACGTCGAAATTCTTGGTATTCTTAACACCACAACTCTCCCCTCAGGTTTTGCAGTGTCGCCAGTACTGGGGGTGATGCATAGTTCGCCAATCTTGACCCCCAATCCTGATGAGGTGGATGAGATATTCTCCATACCCTTGTCATTGATATGTGACCTATCCCTTTATGGACAAGATAGCCTGATCAAAGATGGCATACGTCGAGAGTTTTATTATCTGAATTATGAGGAATATTATATTTGGGGCGCAACAGCAAAAATGTTACGCACCCTGGGTAAATTATTAAATCCGGCTTCAGGCGCTTAAATTGCGCACACTGGCCTTGATAAATTCACTTTTAAGATCGTCGTATGTGTGTACTGCAGGAAATTGCGGAAACTCTGCGATGACATTATCAGGTGCCATGAAAAGTATGCCCTGATCAGCCTCTGCGAGCATTGTCGTATCATTATAGGAATCGCCAGCGGCAATAACCCGGTAATTCAAACCATGGAAAGCTTTAACGGATTGCCGTTTGGGATCTTTCTGCCGGATTTTATAATCAACCACCCTGCCATCCTTCGATATTTCAAGCCGATGACAGAGTAGCGTCGGAAAACCCAACTGACGCATCAATGGTTGAGAAAACTCATAAAAGGTGTCTGAAAGAATAACTACCTGAAAATTTTCTTTTAACCAGTTAATAAATTCAACAGCACCTTCAAGAGGTTCCAGGGTACTGATTACTTCCTGAATTTCTTTATAACCGAGCTTATGTTCGTCCAGCAACCTGAGCCGTTGTTGCATGAGTTGATCGTAATCAGGAATATCCCGCGTGGTTGCGCGAAGGGCTTCAATACCCGTTTTTTCAGCAAAATTAATCCATATTTCAGGGATCAGGACTCCTTCAAGGTCCAGGCAGGCAATTTCCAAAGAACACTCCTAAATGTTTTACTGCAAAGAGGCAAAAAATAAAAAACTATTCTCTCTGTTTCACACAAAGCATGCAATGCGATAAAAATTAAAAATTTGTAAAAGCTACCATATATAGTGCCAAATTTTGATATGGACACTATATTTTGCGTTTTAACGCTAAAAATATACTCTACGTCATTGATTTATTTAGAGTTTTTCACGTGGAACCATGCTTAAGAAGGAATTCAGGTTTAGTGGCTAAGTGACTGTAAAAATAGCGATTTCAAGTATTGACCGGGCAATGTACAATGCGCCTGTTTATTTCATCTAAAATTCATTCTGCGAAGAAACCACGGTATCATCATGGCCCTTTCACAAGATCAAATCGCCACTCTGGCGTCTGAGTACAGCGAAAAAGACCCTGAAGACATTATTCAATATGCCTTGCAGGAGTTTGACAATATTGCTATTTCATTCAGCGGTGCTGAAGATGTGCTGCTTATAGAAATGGCGACCAAAATCGCCAAAAAACTCGGCAAACAGGTCTCTGTGTTTACTCTGGATACCGGCCGCCTGCACCCTGAAACCTATCGTTTTATAGAAAGAATACGCCAGCATTATGATATTCAAATTGAATGCATATCTCCTGATAAAGAGAAACTGGAAAGGTTGGTTACAGAAAAAGGCCTGTTCAGCTTTTATGAAACAGATCACCATGAATGCTGCGGCATACGTAAAATAGAGCCTCTTACTCGTAAACTGGCCAATCTTGATGCCTGGATTACCGGTCAGCGTAAAGATCAGAGTCCTGATACACGCAATCAAGTCCCTGTTATTGAGGAGGATTCAAGCTTCTCAAGCCAGGACAAATCTCTACTGAAATTCAATCCGCTTGCTAACTGGACCTCCAGTCAGGTGTGGCAGTACATTCGCATGTTTGATGTGCCCTACAATGAACTCCACGATAAAGGTTTTGTCAGCATTGGCTGCGAGCCCTGCACGCGTCCGGTGGGACCGAACCAGCATGAACGTGAAGGTCGCTGGTGGTGGGAAGAGGCAACTGCCAAGGAATGCGGACTACATCAGGGTAATCTTATTGCCAGTGACGAAGACTAGAAAAGCCCCTTCTCTTCTTCTGCCCTGCTTATCTGACCGGTATATCCATAGTTTCAAAGTAACGTTCTGCACCAGGTTTACCATGCTGCCGGATGGCCTCCTGAATTACTTCCCGAGTCAGATGAGGAGCAAACATTTCAATAAAATCATACATATAGCTTCGCAGGTAGGTTTCTCTCTGAAAACCAATGCTGGTTGTACTGTAATCAAAAAGATGACTGGCATCGATGCTTACAAGATCTTCATCCCTTTCCTCAATCGCCATACTTGCCAAAATGCCAATGCCCAGACCAAGACGAACATAAGTTTTTATGACATCCGCATCAACAGCGGTAAATACAACCTTGGGCTCAAGTTTTGCTTTTTGAAAGGCTTCATCAAGTTTTGATCTCCCGGTAAATCCATACACATAGGTGACTATTGGAAAAGCAGCTACGCTGGCCAAAGTAATTTTACTTTCATGGCATAGTGGATGATCCCTGGGTACCAGTATTGCTCGATTCCAGTGAAAACAAGGCATCATCACCAGATCGGTAAATAACTCCAGAGCTTCAGTGGCTATGGCAAAATCAGCTGTGCCGTCAGATGCCATTTGAGATATCTGCATAGGTGTACCTTGATGCATATTTAAACTGACATCTGGATAGTTGTTGATGAATGATTTAATTACCTGAGGAAGGATGTAACGGGACTGGGTGTGCGTTGTCGCTATATTCAAGCTGCCATGCCCTTGTGCCGTGAATTCCTGGGCAATTGATTGAATTGCAGAAACTTTATTCAATACCTCCCCTGCAGTTGCAATTATCTTCTCACCGGCGGGCGTGAGTTTACTTAGATGCTTTCCATTGCGGACAAAGATATCAGTGCCCAATTCCTGCTCCAGTGCTCTTATCTGCTTACTGATACCAGGCTGAGAGGTATACAGGGATTGAGCCGCCCGGCTTATGTTGAAATTACTGTGGGCTACCTCCCAGATAAATCGAAGTTGTTGCAGCTTCATACTGGTAGTTCCTATTTCATAAATTTATATAACTATTAGTTATATAAATATATCAAAATAGTATTTTTATGAATATAGAAATTCCTCTACAGTAGCTAATTATTTCGTTAGACCAGAGAAGCCCTGTTTTATGGTTGATTTCTTTATCCTCGTATTTTCGGGCGCACTCGTTGGTTTTGCCATAGGTTTAACGGGTGTTGGTGGCGGCTCGCTGATGACACCTATTTTGTTACTTATTGGCTATCCTGCACCGATTGCAATCGGAACTGACCTGCTCTACGCCGCGTTCACTAAATGCAGCGGAGTCTTTTTTCATCACCGAAAACAAAATGTAAACTGGAAAGCCATGGCACTGCTGGCCGCAGGAAGCATTCCTGTGTCGATAGCATTTACTGTAGTGGTGAGGAAATATGCGCTTGCGGAAAATGAAAATTACGAAGAAATACTGACAACATTTCTCGGTGTAATGCTGGTCTTGACCTCTCTGGTCATTATGTTCCAGCAACAAATACAACGTCGCCTCAGATCAGGAAAAGAAACACCGCCCCACCATGGAATTGAGCCACCATTTTATGGCTTTCCCCAACAACACACAGCAATAATG
>Ga0233432_10004931_pt1 | contig 11716 bp, 10 predicted proteins | sample SI_122_August201_6_FD_179870 | JGI IMG/M metagenome (GOLD analysis project Ga0233432, IMG submission 179870) | Seawater microbial communities from Saanich Inlet, British Columbia, Canada - SI_122_August2016_10_MG | ecosystem: Environmental > Aquatic > Marine > Inlet | place: Canada: British...
ATCCATTTTTTTTAGCAAAATTTACTATTGTATTCAGCACAAAATTTTCCATACCCCTTTTTAATACTCTGCAACTCATAAACCAAGTGTCAATAAATAATGACTTCCCATCTTCTTTATTTAAAATAGTTACACAAATTAACCCATTATCTCCAAATTTATCTTCAAGAGTAAAGGCAAACGTAACATAATCGTCGGAAGTAGAAATTCTATCAATATCATTCTCTGTATAACGAACTGTTCTAAGATTGAATTGATTTGAACGCTGAGATAATTGAGCAATTCTTGGTGTGTTGAATTTATTAAAGGCTTGAATATTTGAAAGCATATTTAAATTATTCAAGAAATCATCTTCATTTGTAAATTTTTGATGAACTTTAGCTCTTTCAGCTTCTATTTGATAAAGTTTAGTTCTCTCAGTATCTTCATTTGAAAAAGAAGCTGTTTCAAAAAGGTCTAACTCATATAAATATTCCAAATAATTCGATGGGTCTTGAGGTAATTCAGGTACACAAATTTCTGGGATATTTTCTCTGACAATATTCCTCTCAAAAGGGTTGTCATCTAAAAACACCATAGAATCAAAACCTATGTTTAAAATACTTTGTATCTGGCGAATATTATCTGCTTTATTCTCCCAATTTGCTCTAAAAACAGAAATATCTTCCATACGCAATACCATATCAGGATGTTTTTCAAAGGGTTCCTTTGCAACGGATTCTGTGTTTTTACTACAAACGGCTACAATAATCCCTCTATTCTTTAACTTCTTTATCCAATATTGAAATTCTGAAAAAGCTTTTCCAATTCCCAAACTGCCTATCTGAATATTTTCAATTCCATCGTCACCAATAATTCCTCCCCAAGTTGTGTTGTCTAAATCGAGAATTACACATTTTTTAAATTTACCATTTAAAGTGTTAATTAAATCAATAGTTTTAGATGCAACTCTAGGTAAAACATCTATACTCAAAACCATTTCTGTACTAATATATATATGGGGCTGAAAAAAGTTTGACTTTCCAACTTGATTTTGTATTGAAGAAATATCACATAAATATAAATTTTGTTTTTTTGAAGCGAATGACATCAATTCATAATTAAGCTTCCTCAATTGAAACAAAAAAGAGGATTCCGTTTTATTAGCAAAATTCCCAAAAACGGAGTCATCAATTTCTGTATAATTGTAATAAATTATTTTTGCTTTGAGATTGTTAGTTAAATTGGCATAAATGTTTTCTATTGTATCCAATTCATTTGAAGCAAATAATAGATGTTGGTTCGGTTCAATTTTGTTGTATTTGCCTAATAACTTGTGTGATGATTGAAATACAATTACTATTTCAGCTTTAAACTCATACAATTCAGATGAAAGGTCATATACTTGTCTTTCTATTTGATTAAAATCAGCTTCCCATATTTCTAGATTAATACCATTATCATAACCCAACCCTTTCAAAGCTTGGGTCAAGAATTGAGTAGATGTATCTCCTAAAATTGCGACTTTGATGATTTTCATACCAGTAAAGTCTTTTGTTATGTTTTTTTTAAGCTGTTTAAACTCTTTCATCTTATTTTATTCTTGATAAATCACTTCCAATAAAGTTTGCCCCACCGCATTTAGCGTATTCTTATCAATATTATCCATATCATCTTTATGGGTGTGCCAATGTTGGTTAAAATTGCTTTCTGTGGATGGGTCGTATTCAATAATATCAATGGTAGGTATTCCTGTAATTGTATTTACATAATAATGATCGTCTAAAATTTGTTTGGAATTTTCAAATACAAAATGATTTCCAAAACCTAAACGACTTGCCTTTCTCCATACTTTTTGCAAAATGTTTGATCCGTAATAAAAGGAAATCTGCTCGTGCCTGAAAGTGGCATCCTTTGCGCCAACCATATCCAACAAAATTCCATAACGAGCAAAGTAGTTTGCTTTATGCGGATGCTTACTCCAGTATTGTGATCCTAAGCACCAAGAATCTTGCATGATTGGAAAGTTAGAATTTTCAGGTTGTCCATAATCTTCTGCATCAAAAAGGATAATATCCACTCCTATTTTAGGATTTTTTACACTGAATTGGCGAGCTAATTCTAACAATACTCCAACTCCGCTTCCCCCATCATTTGCCCCAAGTATTGGTTCGTTTTGATTTTCAGTATCATGGTCGGCAATGTGCCTACTATCCCAATGTGCAAAAAGAGCAACTCTGTTATTTTTCTCAGGAGAAAAAGATGCTATAATATTTTTTAAAGTGTGATGCTTTCCGTCATAAGTTGTAATTGGTGCTTCTTGTACTAGTACATTTGAAGTGTAGGTTCTAAACTTTTTTTCTAACCAAATGGCACAATTTCTCCATCCTTTACTGCTGATTACTCTTGGTCCAAAACTTACTTGTTTTTCCACAAAATAATAAGCTGAATCTGCATTAAAAGTAGGGACCTCAACCTTCATTTTAGGTTTTGAGGCTGATTTGGTTTTTTGCTGAGGTTCTGTAGCGCAAGAAGAAACAAGTAGAATTAATCCTAATGCTTTCCAACTCCATCTTTTTAAAGGGGAAGTGTTAAATATCTCATATCTCATATCTATCATCTCAAATCTAATTCTTTACCTCCCAACTACTTCCTTCTCTGCTATCTTTTATTTGGATTCCTGCTTTATCTAATTCCTCACGGATTAAATCAGCCGTTTCAAAATCTTTACTCTTTTTAGCATTTGTTCTTAATTGTAATACCAAGTCCATCACTTCATTGGTTAGGTTGTTTCCTCCACTTTCTTTTGATGAGATGAACCCCAAAATATCAGTAACAAAAGTGTTGAATATATTTTTTAATTTTTCTAAATCAACCGAATTCAAACTTTCCTTTCCATCTTTTACTGAGTTGATAATTCTTACCCCATAAAATAAATGTGCAATTAGAATAGGCGTATTAAAGTCATCATCCATGGCGGTATAGCACTTTTCTTCCAAAGCATTTACATCATAAGTTGAAGTGTCAGAAGCTGAAATCACCCCTAATGTTTCCATGGCGTTCATCAGTTTTGTAAATCCTTTTTCGGCTGCTTGAAGAGCTTCATTACTAAAATCTACTGTACTTCTATAGTGTGCTTGCAAAATGAAAAAACGAATAGTCATTGGTGTATACGACCTTTCTAATTTAGCATGACTTCCGGTAAAGAATTCTTCTAAATTAATAAAGTTTCCTAGGGATTTCCCCATCTTTTTTCCATCAACAGTAATCATATTATTGTGCATCCAGTAGTTTACAGGATTACAATCATTACAAGCATTACTTTGCGCAATTTCTGCTTCATGATGAGGAAATACTAAGTCCATTCCACCTCCATGAATATCAAAAGTTTTTCCTAAATATTTTTCACTCATTGCTGAACATTCCATGTGCCAACCAGGAAACCCTTCTCCCCAAGGGGAAGCCCATCTCATGATGTGCTCAGGACTCGCTTTTTTCCAAATCGCAAAATCAACAGCACTTTTCTTTTCTGATTGCCTATCTAAGGATCTTGTTCCTTCTAAAGTATCTTCTATATTTCTCCCGGATAAAGTTCCGTAAGGATATTTTTCATTGTATTTATTTACATCCAAATAGACAGATCCATTTACCTCATAAGCAAATCCGTTTTTTAAGATTTGTTGTACCATTTCAATCTGTTCAATAATATGGCCAGTTGCTCTTGGCTCTATTGATGGAGGTAAACAATTTAAGTCTGCCATTGCTTTGTGGTAACTTATGGTGTAAAACTGAACAATTTCCATAGGCTCTAATTGTTCTAATCTTGCTTTTTTAGTAATTTTATCTTCTCCTTCATCTGCATCATTTTCAAGGTGGCCTGCATCTGTAATATTACGCACATATCTTACCTTGTAGTCGGAATGAGTCAGATAACGAAACACGATATCAAAAGTAATTCCAGGGCGAGCATGTCCTAGATGTGGGTCTCCATAAACGGTAGGACCACAAACATACATTCCTACATGATTTTCTACTATAGGATTAAATACTTCTTTTTGCCTTGTAAGGGTGTTGAATATCTGTATTTTTCTACTCATTATGCTATGGCTTTATATTTCTCTTTCAGATTCTCCATCATTTCTGAAGTCATTTTTTCTAAATCGTATTTTAACTCCCAACCCCAATCATTTTGTGCGTGACTATCCTCAATGGAGGAAGGCCAAGAATCGGCAATTGCTTGCCTGAAATCAGGATTATAAGTCATTTTAAAATCAGGAATATGTTTTGCAACTTCTGCTGCAAGTTGTTTTGGGGTAAAGCTTATTCCTGCCAAATTATAAGAAGAACGGATTTTTACTTGTTCTGCAGGCGCTTCCATTAGCTGAATAGTTGCTCGGATTGCATCTGGCATGTACATCATAGGAAGTCCGGTGTTTTCAGAAAGAAAACTTTCATATTCCCCTTGTTTTATTGCTTGATGAAAAATATCAACTGCATAATCAGTTGTTCCACCACCTGGAGCTGCTTTCCATCCTATGAGTCCTGGATATCTTAAACTCCTTACATCTACTCCAAATTTATTGAAATAGTATTCATTCCATCTTTCTCCTGCTTGCTTGGTAATTCCATAAACAGTATTCGGTTCCATTACTGTATATTGTGGTGTATTTTCCATTGGAGTTGTTGGTCCGAAAACGGCAATTGAAGAAGGCCAAAAAATCTTTTTTACCAATCCATCCTTTGCTAAATCCAATACATGAGAATGTGACCTCATGTTTAAACTCCATCCTAATTCTATATTTTGCTCAGCAGTTGCGGATAGGAGTGCCGCTAACAAATAGACTTGTGTGATTTCGTATTTTTTGACGATAGATCGTAATAATTTTTCGTCCATTATATCTAATGTTTGAAATGGGCCAGATTGCATTACCTGCTCACTGGAAGGACGAATGTCGGAAGCGATAACATTTTTATCCTCATACATTTTCCTTAATTCCATTACTAATTCAGTTCCTATTTGACCTGAAGAACCTATTATTAATATCCTTTCTTTCATCTGTAAATGTTTGGCACAAATATATCATTAAATATTATTTTCAGCCCATTAATTATAATTACAATAAAAATTGTGATTTTTGTATCTTTGCCGAATAATATAAATGTAAGGTATGGATCCGAATACGGGTAAAAAAAATATGTTCAATAAGTTAAACAAGGAACAAGGTTTAAAATTATTAGAGCAAGAAGATTTTAAAAGGAAAACAGTTTCTTTTTATAGGTATGTAATTATTGATTCTCCTGCTGATTTAAGGGATGAACTGTATGAAGCATGGAAGGAACTAGGAATATTAGGTAGAATTTATTTGGCACATGAAGGGGTAAATGCTCAGCTTAGTGTGCCTGAACCACACTGGGAAGCTTTTGTGAAAAATGTGCTTGAAAATCCATTATTTAAGGAAATGCCCTTTAAAATTGCAGTTGAAGATGATGGAAAATCATTTTATAAACTGACAATTAAAGTGAGGCATCAGATTGTTGCTGATGGCCTGCCCATTGATGAATATGATGTAACTGATGTGGGGGTGCATTTGGATGCTGAAAAATGGAATAATGCATTAGAAAGTGGAGCTACAGTAGTGGATATGCGTAATCATTATGAAAGTGAGATAGGGAGGTTTAAAGGAGCTATTTGCCCTGATGTTGAAACTTTTAAAGAAGAATTACCTGAGGTAAAAGAAATGCTAAAAGGACAGGAAGAAGATGAAATTTTACTTTATTGTACGGGAGGGATAAGATGTGAGAAAACATCAGCATATTTAAAACATCATGGGTTTAAAAATGTTTTTCAGTTGCATGGCGGGATAATTGATTATGCCCGACAATTAGAACAAGATGATAGTTTGGCAAACAACTATGAAGGTAAGAATTTTGTATTTGATGAAAGGAGAGGCGAGCGTATATCGGCTGATGTAATTAGTAATTGCCATCAATGTGGAGAGCCATTTGATACACATGTAAATTGTAAGAATGTAAATTGTAATTTATTGTTTTTGCAATGTGATAATTGTAAAACTAAGTATGAGAATTGCTGCTCAATAGAGTGTATTGAAATTATTAATTTACCAATGAAGAAACAAAAGGTGTTGAGAAAAGGGACGGATCAAAAGAAGATGTATTACAGTCATAAAAGAGTTAATCTAAATTTAAATAAAGATGATAAGAATAACTAAAGAATTTAAGTTTGAAATGGCACATGCCTTGCATGGATATGATGGGCTTTGCGCGAATATACACGGGCATTCTTACAGGCTTTGGGTAACCGTAAAAGGAAAAGTAAAGGAGGAGCTCGGACATCCTAAAAATGGCATGGTAATGGATTTTGTTGATTTGAAAAAGGTTGTAAAACCTAATATAGTAGATAAGTTTGATCATGCTTTGGTACTTAATGCAAACTCCCCACATGCTGATATTAATTTGGAAGCTTTTGATAAAGTTTATCATTTGGATTATCAACCAACATCAGAGAATTTAGTTATTGATTTTGCTAACTATATTAAAGCACAACTTCCTGATGGCGTGAGTTTAGTAAAAGTTGTTTTATCAGAAACTGCAACTAGTTTTGCAGAGTGGAATTCTGAGGATGTTACTTAATATATTATCTAGAATGTATATAAATAAAAATGAATTTAAAATTATGCGTTAAATTATAGTTTGCATACATTGGTTTTTTTATTTTTGCGACCGAAAAAATTTATCAAATGACAAATATTTTAATCTTTATTATTGCAATCTTAGTTATTGCAACATTAGTTCAAATTGTTAGAGTTAGCGAGCTATTATCAGAAATAAAAAATAAGGATGTTAATGAAGTAACTGATAAAGATAATAACACTCAAGGGATATTATTTTTAATAGTAGGTTTTGGTTTTTTAATTTTTGTTGTCTGGCAAATGATAACTTGGAATCATCTTCTATTACCTCCAGCTAGTTCGGTTCATGGCACTCAAATTGATTTTTTAATGAAAATGTCAATGGGATTAATTCTAATAGTATTTTTTGTTTTATCACCTATACTATTTTACTTTGTATATAAGTACAGGGGTAAAAAATCTAATAAAGCATATTTTTTCTCGCATAATAATAAGTTAGAAGTTGTATGGACTGTTATCCCTACTATAATTCTTACAGGCCTCATTATTTTTGGCTTAAAAACTTGGGATAATGCTATGAATGTTGAGATCACTGAATCAACTAAAGTAATTGAAGTTTATGGGAAGCAATTTAATTGGACCGCAAGATATTCAGGTATTGACAATACATTAGGAAAAGCAAACTATAAATTAGTTAAAGGTAAAAACACTCTTGGTGTTGACATGTTAGATGTAAATTCTGCTGATGATAAAATGGCTAGAGAAGTTCATTTAGTGGTTAATGAGCCTGTATTATTAAAGTTTCGTTCTCAGGATGTAATACATTCTGCTTTTTTGCCACATTTTAGAGTGCAAATGAATTGCGTCCCAGGAATGACTACTCAATTTGGATTTACTCCTACCAAAACAACTGCTCAAATGAAAGAAAGTGAAGGAGCGGATTTTGAATATGTTTTATTGTGTAATAAAATATGTGGAGCTTCACATTTTAACATGCAAATGAAATTTATTGTTGAAACTCAAGAAGAATATGATATTTGGATTGCTTCTCAGGATAACTTAGAAAAAAAATTATTAACTCAAAAATAATATAAAAGATGTCGGAACATCATAAAGAAAACTTTATTACTAAATACGTTTTTTCTCAGGACCATAAGATGATTGCAAAGCAATTTCTTATAACTGGAATGTTTATGGCAGTTGTTGGGATGCTGATGTCTGCTATTTTCAGAGTCCAATTAGCCAATCCTGGTGAAAGTTCTATATTGTATAACTTACTGCCAGGTGCTTGGTTAAATGATGCTGGAGTTTTAAATCCTGATAAATATTTAGCTTTAGTTACTATGCATGGTACAATATTAGTTTTTTGGGTGTTAACAGCCGGTCTTTCAGGTACATTCGCTAATTTCTTAATACCATTACAAATTGGTGCTAGAGATATGGCTTCTGGATTTTTAAACATGCTTTCTTATTGGTTCTTTTTTATCGCGACTGTTGTATTGATGAGTTCATTATTTGTTGAGTCAGGCCCTGCGTCTGGTGGTTGGACAATCTACCCCCCACTTTCTGCACTGCCACAAGCAATTGCAGGGTCAGGTACTGGGATGACATTATGGTTAATTAGTATAACATTATTTGTTGTTGGCTCATTACTTGGAGGGCTAAATTATATAGTTACAATATTAAATTTAAGAACTATTGGAATGACTATGCAGAGATTACCTCTTACGGTATGGGCTTTATTGATTACCGCTATACTTGGCGTCCTTTCGTTTCCTGTTCTTTTATCTTGTGGATTATTACTAATTTTTGACAGATCATTTGGTACTAGTTTCTATCTTTCAGATATCATTATTAATGGTGAAGTTTTACATAATGAAGGAGGGAGTCCTATTTTATTCGAGCATTTATTTTGGTTTTTAGGTCATCCTGAAGTTTACATTATTTTATTACCTGCATTAGGGATTGTTTCTGAGGTTATTGCTGTAAATTCAAGGAAACCTATTTTTGGATATAAAGCAATGGTTGGTGCGTTATTATTAATTGCATTTTTATCATTTATTGTTTGGGGACATCATATGTTTATGACTGGGATGAATCCTTTCCTTGGTTCTGTATTTACATTTACGACTTTACTTATTGCTATACCTTCAGCCGTAAAAGTATTTAATTATTTAGCTACCTTATGGAGAGGAAATATTCGTTTCACTCCAGCAATGTTATTTGCTATTGGAACGGTTTCAGCATTTATTACGGGTGGATTAACTGGAATTATTTTAGGAGATAGTGCTTTAGATATTAATGTACATGACACTTATTTTGTTGTAGGTCACTTTCATATTGTTATGGGTCTTTCTGCTATATATGGTATGTTCGCAGGGGTGTATCATTGGTTCCCTAAAATGTACGGAAGAATGATGAATAAGAATTTAGGATATATACATTTCTGGGGTACTTTTATTTGTGCATATGGCGTATTTTTCCCAATGCATTTTTTAGGATTAGCTGGTTTACCTAGAAGATATTACTCTAATTCGGCTTTCCCAATGTTTGATGGGTTATCGGATATTAATGCTCTTATTACTTTCTTTGCATTAGCTGGAGCTGTAGTTCAAGTAATTTTCCTTTTTAATTTCTTTTATAGTATATTCAAAGGAACAAAAGCAACTCAGAATCCATGGAAGTCAAATACTTTAGAGTGGACTACTCCTATAGAAAGAATACATGGAAATTGGCCTGGAGAATTACCAGTTGTAACGCGTTGGGCTTATGATTATTCAAAGCCAGGTGCTGATGAAGATTTCATTTTACAAACTGAACCATTAAAAGAGGGAGAGGTAGAGCATTAATATGGATATAGCTTTAAGAAATATAGTTAAAAAACAGCTTTTATGGATATCATTAGCTGCAATTTCAATGTTTTTTGCAAGCATGTTATCTGCATTTATAGTTGAAAAAGCTGACGTTGGAAATTGGAAAGAATTTATTTTGCCAAATTATTTTGTATTAAGTACTGGGGTTATTATTCTCAGTAGTTTAGTGTTATTTTTTATTAAACCTCAACTTAAAAAAGAAAAGTCCATATTTGGTTTGGTTTTTACTGTTTTAATTTTAGGAATCCTATTTTCATATTTTCAAATTAAGGGATGGCAGCAATTAACTAATCAAGGCATTTATTTAACAGGAGTTGGGAGTAATATATCAGGATCGTTTTTATATATTTTAACTTTAACTCATCTTTTACATCTTGTTGGAGGTATAGTTGGATTATGCATAAGCACAATTAAATCAAAACAGAATTTATACTCAATTAATAATTACTTAGGCTTAGAGTTAACAGTTATCTATTGGCATTTTTTAACTGTACTTTGGGTTATATTATTTGCCTTTTTAAAATTCTATTAAATCAATAAATTAAAGCTATGGATGAAGTGTTAGATGAAGCATTAGTAAAAGATCATAAGCCAGCATGGAAAGGAGGTGATCAGCCTTATGAGGCAAGTTATGGGAAATTAATGATGTGGTTTTTCTTAATTACCGACACCTTGACATTTTCTGCTTTTTTAGCATCTTATGGATTTAGTAGATTTAAATATCCTGATATCTGGCCAAACCCTGAAGATGTATTTAGTCACTTCCCATTCTTACATGGAGAGCATCCACTTTTGTTTGTTGCCTTAATGACGTTTATTCTTATTATGAGTTCGGTAACAATGGTACTTGCGGTGAATTACGGACATAAAATGCAAAAGAAGAAAGTGATTTTATGGCTTTCCTTAACTATTGTTGGGGGCGCTATATTCTTAGGCTCTCAAGCATGGGAATGGGGGCATTTTATTCATGGTGATAAAGGAGGGATTAATACTCAAACAGAGCATGTAGTACATATTGCTGAAGGAGAGAAATTATCTTCTGTTTACGCATTAATGGGTGCTGATGGACATGATGGAACGCATCATCACTTCACGGTTGATCAGGTGATAACAAGCTTAGAAGCGAATCCTCAATATAATATTAGAAAAGCAAATAGAATCTATCTTACAAATGAGGATGCAATTGCTTATTTAAGAGAAAATGCTTCTGAAGTATTATTAGGAGCAAATTTGAAAAATAATGAATACGGACATCCTTTATTTGCAGATTACTTCTTCTTCATTACAGGATTTCATGGTTTTCACGTATTCTCAGGGGTGATTATTTTAATCATTATTTTGATTAATGTAATAAAAGGAACCTATGAAAGAAGAGGGCATTATGAGATGGTAGAAAAAGTAGGATTATACTGGCACTTTGTTGATTTAGTGTGGGTGTTTGTATTTACATTCTTCTACTTAGTATAATTAAAAAATAAATTATTATGGCAAGCGAAACAAAAGGAAATTGGTGGATTTGGAAGGTGTTTTGGATATTATTATTCATTACAACATTTGAAGTAGCTCTTGGTATAATTAAGCCATCCTTTTTAGTAGATACAATCTTTTTAGGTACAAAATTATTAAATCACGTATTTATTATTTTAACTATTATAAAAGCTGCATACATAATTCTTCAATTTATGCACTTAGGGCATGAAAAAGTTACTTTAAAATGGACAATATTATTACCAGCACTTATCTTGGTACCTTATTTGTTATTTATTCTTTTAAGCGAAGGAGCATATACCTATTTAATGCTTTAGAATTTTAAATGCTATGAAGTTAGAGAAAATAACACTTCTTTTTTTATTATTGGTTTTACCTGCTATAATGTACTTTTATTTAACTAGGGGATATAATAATTTTATTAAATTAGAGGTTATAGGGGAAGTAGATTATAGTATTGATGATTTTAGTTTTATCAATCAAGACAATGATACTATTACAAAGGATAGTCTCTTAGGTTCAATTTATGTTGCAAATTTTTTCTTTACATCTTGCCCTTCAATTTGCCCAACAATGACTAGAAACATGTCATATTTACAAGATAAACTTAGTGTTTATCCTAATATTAGGTTTCTATCTCATACCGTTGATCCTGATAATGATACGCCAGAAAAATTAATTAACTATGTTGATTTAATGCAACAAAAAAATATTAGTATTGATTTA
>Ga0233432_10004934_pt1 | contig 11713 bp, 12 predicted proteins | sample SI_122_August201_6_FD_179870 | JGI IMG/M metagenome (GOLD analysis project Ga0233432, IMG submission 179870) | Seawater microbial communities from Saanich Inlet, British Columbia, Canada - SI_122_August2016_10_MG | ecosystem: Environmental > Aquatic > Marine > Inlet | place: Canada: British...
GCATAACTTACATAATCAACTAATCCTTTAGCATTAGGTATATAATCATTATTAAGAACAACGCCGCTACCCGAATCAGCTATGTTGCTTCCAACATAGTTAAAAACATTTTCTTCGTAGTCTACAGTACCTGCAACATTAATTGCAGCACCGGGTGTAGTAATATATAACTGACCTTGTGCTGAAATACTGTTTACACTTATAGGAACAAAATTTTCATTTACATCTTCAAATATAAATGCACCAGTGCCACTAGAACCACCTGTTACAAACGGAACTTGTTCGTCAAATACAATTCTTGCTGTAGGTAAAGAACCTCTATCAATTTCAATACCTGCTTTGTAATCAAAACTTGCTCTAATGCCGGCTCCGCTTTCGCCTTCATTAAGTGTTAAAATATTGTCAGCAATAGTAGTAACAGTTGATTCAACTGTTGTAGTAGTGCCTTTAACTTCTAAGTCTCCAGTTACAACTACAGTTCCTCTTGGTGTAGCTGATCCACTAGTTGTATCTAAAATAATTTTTCCAGATACACCATTGTCAACTATAACCCTATAGTCACCATCTGTAATTCTTAAAACCTTTGACATTTATTATTTCCCTGTTAACATTAATACATTTGTTGTTGAGTCGTGTTCGAGATCCCAACTGTATTGACTGTTATTAAAATCTATCATCAAGTTATTAACAATTGAAGCAATATAAACAAATGCTGAACTATGTAATACAATACCCATTAATGACATTTCATTGTCATTTAATTCATTTGTATTTTTATTAACTAATTCACACACTCCTTCATTTCCCTCGTTATCAGTAACTTTAAATGTTGTATCGCTAAGTTGCTCTAAAACAGAACCATTCGGCACTGCCTTAGAGCTTCCTAGTTTTACAGAAACTACCAAATCTTTTAGAAGATTATAAAAATTCCAAAAAACATTTACTGGTCGTTCCATTATTTTATTCCTTATGCGTCTTCTGTGAAGTCGTCGTCATCAGTTCCAACTAATGTGTTGTCGTCACCAGCTTCTTCAACTTGTGCTGCGCCATCTGTAGTAGATGTTGCAAAGTTCCATGGAACACTTTTGCCGTTATATGCGTTTGCACCTGTAGCACTTGGAGCAACTAGTGTTACTTTACGTCCTGCAATTTTACTTACGCCGTATGTTTCTGCATCGTCCATTTTGAATGATATTGACATTTCGCCTGCTGCTAGTGCCGCTGGTAATTTGCCTGTTGTTAGTGTACAAGTAAATAAGCCTGCTGTGCCAATTTCTTCACAAACAAATTTCTTTGAACCTTTTTGTTTTACGATATAACCTTCTTTAACTGCTGTGCCGTTATGAAAGTTTACTTTGATTTCAGATCCAGCCGCTGTAGGTGTTCCGAATAATCTTTTATTAAGTGGTCTTCCCATTTTTTTCTCCTATTATAGTAGTCTTATGCCCGTTCTATGAGCTACGCTGTGGGTACAGCATAAGTCCGCCTTGCGGCACACTATCTGACACAAGTATTTATCATCAATACAGTATAAAGGATTTTAAGTCAAGAAAAAAAGGCCTACCGCATTAGTGGGTAGCGCCTTTTTAAAATATAAGCAAAATAGGTAGGACTTGGGTACACCTACAAGTACGGACCGAAATACCATTTCTAAACCGTACAACCTATCCCCGCGGGTTAATGCGATGTGACTCAGCGTATTTCTACTACCAAGCCTGGGTACCACCCCTGGACAGTCAAGTTAGACCCTTCTGGTAAAGGCCTCTTCCTTGCACTATAAACAAAAGTTAATTACTCTTCTGTTGCTTATGTACTTAATATAACAGACTTTATATATAAAGTCAACCTTTTTTTTACCAAAATATTAAATTTTTTGTAATCTAGGATCTGTACTAAGTATGTTCTTTTCAGCTCTTGGTCTAGATAAACGATTTTCAGCCATTTTGCGTACTATTGCTTTATGTGCTAGTTCCGTTTTTCTCTTTTTGCGAGCTATTTCGAAGTCTTTGTGATTCATGACACTCTCCTCGTTAAAGTTAAGTGCGTTCCTTCGCTAATGCTACTTCCGGGCTTGTTGCCTGAACGTTGTATTATTATTTAGTATCTAGTACTTGAATAAATTCGTTTTCTCTATCCAAATATTTGAAATCAATCTTTACTGGATCAAACTTATCTAACGCATCAAATACTATTCGTGTGTCTAACTCGCCACAAGTGTAGACATCTAGTTGCATTAATTTTGGAGATTGTTCGTCCCATATGTGTATTGCTACGTGTGATGTTTCAATAATAGTAACACAAGTAAATCCTTTGTTACCTTCCATATCACAATACTTAACATAAGGTCCCATCATAATCTTCATACCAATGTCTCTAATTAAATTAGAAGCCCAATCAGTAATAGTCTGTTCGTATATTGGAGGATTACTTACTTCTGCTCGTACTATTAAATGTTTATGTTTCATATATAATTTATACCTTATTTGAACTAAAAAGTCAACCAGAAAATATAGTCATAAAAATAGGCGCCGTAGCGCCTATTTTGTAGTTTTTAAAACTTAAGACTTAGCTAAAGCTAACTGCGCCATTAGTAATAGCAACATTAGCTAGGTAGTCAGCTGCATTACCAAGTGATGAAGCTGTGTTGTTTAGCTCAACATATCCGTATCTAGTCATGAAAGACACAACTGGTTCGAATGATGATGGATCTAATACAACGCCACTTGACATCAATGGAATGTATGGGCAATAGAACGCTGCCGCATCTGATTCACTTGAGCCTTTGTAACCAACGATTACGTTAGCACCGTCACCAGCATATGTGTTTACATATACTTTCATTGCATTGTTCAATGTACCAACCATTTTAGTGTTTGTTGGTGCTTCGAACGAACCTTCTGTTGTTCTTGCGAACGCTGAAGTTGTAGCAGACTGTAGGATAGTTAGTGCGAATGGTGATACCACTGCCCAGTTACCTGCGCCTCTACGTGTTCTTTGTGCAATTAAGTTTGCTGCTCTGTTGATTTGAACTGCAAGTGCTGCATGCTCATCACCAACGAAAGTAGCTGTACCACTTACTGCTGATTGGTCGTATGTTTCTACTGCTGTTCCACCTAGTGTATTAAGTGAATTTAATACTTCTTGGTCGATTTCTGCAGTAATTTCTTGTGCTAAAGCAGCCATAATTTCTGCTTCAACGTCGATACCGTGCATTGACTGTGCGTCTTGCGCAGATTCAAAAGTCCAACGTGCTGATAGCTTACGTGATTTAGCTTCAACAGTTTGTTTTAGAATCTGAATAGACATTTTTCTACCTGCAGCACCTTCTAGTGCAGCTGTAGAATCAGCTTTTGCAGTTGCAGCGTTACCTGAATATGCTTCAGCAATTTTGAATGGGCTTAATGCTTCTTCGCCTGCTGTAGTATCAGTGTTACCTGCTGATGTATCGTTCATTGCTTCCGCATAACGTACTCTCAATGTGTGGATTTGACCCACAGGACCTGTCATAGGCTGTACACCAACTAATTCGTTAGCAATAACGGTTGGCATTACACGTCTGATAACGGGTAAAATAACTCTGTTAAGAGTTGCGACGTTGCCTGCGCTTGTTGCGCCTGCTCCGGCTGTTTCTGACAAATACTTACGTGTATTTTCCAGTGTTGCTGACATTACAGATTTCTTTGTGCCTTGTAGGCCTTCAAGAAGTGCATTCTTTGTGTCCAGCCAGCGACTTTCTAATAGTTCTGACATAGTTTTCTCCTTATTATAAACCAGCTAGACGTCTAATGTCAACGACATTATCATCTGCTTGTGAACTAGCGTTTGTTGTTGTATTCTTATTGCCTGTTATTTCTGTGCCTTCTGTAATTACTGCCTTCTGCTTCGCTGGAGAGTTACCATCGATTACAGATGGTAGGTACTTGTCAAAAGCAGATTGTAGTCTGTTTGTCTGTACTGATTCCAGTAAATCTGACATGATGTCTTTTTGAGCTCTGTTTAGTGGGCCCAATAAACCATCAATTGTGTCTTTGCGTTCAGCTATTTGTGCCATACGCTTAACTTCGGTACTCTTAGCCTCAGCTAATACTTTTGCTTTTACAGCAAATGCTTTTGCTTCAGCTAGTTGTTTGTCTTTAACTGCAACTACATTCATAAGTTTTGCAACTTCTGAATTTTCATTCAGATGACTTGTTGCGTACTCAGATGCAAATGCTTCAAACATCTTACGACCGAAATCGTTTTTACGTGCTTCTTCAATATCTTCTTTCAATGCGCTGATCTCACCTTTTAAAGTGTTTTCAACGATTGTAGATACTTTAGCTGCACCTTTTGCGATGAAGTCTTGTTTGACTTCGGCAAATTTGTTTTTAGCTTCTTTTATAAGTTTTACCTTAGTTTCAGCTAAATCTTTTTTGTCTTCGTGGAACTCTGCAATTTCTTTTGCAAGTGCATCAACTATAAAGTTCTCAAGCATGCTAAATTTATCAGCAATTGCTTTTTGATCTTCATGTAGCTCAGTAACTTCTGATTTTAGCGATTCCATTACAAATTTCTGCATTAATTTTGCGTCTTCACGCATTTTAACAGCATACTTTGCTTTAGCTTCGGCTAATTGTTTGCGATCGTCTGCAAACTCAGCAATTTCTTCAGCTAAACGCTCTGAGATCATAGCATCGATAGCTTCAACCATAGTTGATTTATCATGCTCATATTTCTTAGCAAATTCTTCGCGAAGCTCAGCAGTTGCCTGCTGACGGTTCTCTTTGATTTTGCTTTCCCAAGCGCCTTCAATTTCTGCACGTACTTCTTCGGAAACTACATCGTTTTCAAAAAGTGTTTTAAGTGCGTCCAACATTATTGTTCTCCTTTTATTGGAGTCTACTGATTATATTAATCAGAGATTCTTTTAAGTATTTTTGTGCCTTTGTGTCGTGTCTTGTTGCCTGTGCAAGTTCGTATGCCTTGTATCCTCCACGTGCATTCATCATATGTTCATAAATTGCTGTAGGATATGCACCAGGGGCGCTAGGCTGAGCCACAACGTCCACAGTGATTATTTCGAAATCAGAAACTTCGTTGCCGCCGTCTTCTGATACATTGCCACTTCCTCGCGATGAAACACCTAATTTAACGCCGCTTTCAAGCATTGTTTTAACTAGTTGTCCCATCGGAGTTGGTAGAATTTTTAATTTACCATAACCGTTTGCGCCATCCATCCAGCATTCGCTGATCATATGACTCACTCGATCTAAGTTTATGTTAAGACCTTCTGGATGATCAACTTCTCCGAGCACAGAATATCCGCCACTAATTTGATCATTGAGAGTTTTGACAGCCCTGCCAATTTCATTTACAGGATACACACGCTGATTAGCGTTGCGTACTCCGCCTTGTATACAAATACCTTTCATATACAAGTCTTTTCCTTCGTTGGCATTCTCAACAACTATTTGTGCTTGATCGAATGTCAAATGCTCTCGTAAGTTTTTCATTTAAAAGTTCCTTAACTTAGTTTTAGCCGCCAATTACAGGTTTCTTATTAGCTGCTGTGTCGCCTGCGCCTTTTTTCTCAGCACCGTGGCCTTTTGGCATTGCTTTGTTTGACTTAGCTGCTTTACCGCCGGGTACATTAACATTTCCTGCATTATCTTCTTTTTCGGAAGGTGCTGCAAGTCCGCCTGTTGTTCCCTTTGTATCAGCTTCGCCGCCTGCTACCAAGTTTGAAGCAGTTCCGCCCATGTTGTTTGCACTAGCTACAGTTGACTTAGTGTTTGCACCGTTGTCGCCCATTTTAGCTGTTACTTTTTCAACATATTCACGCATTGTTTCTGCTTCTGATTTAGTTGATTCGTCAGTTTCTTCGTCTGCTGCTTCTTCAACTTCTTCATCTGATGATTCGTCAACTTCTTCGTCAGTTGCTTCAAACGCTACTGATTCTTCTTCAGCTTCGTCGTCGCCGTCAGCGTCCATATCCATGTCGCCTTCGTCACTGTTGTCGTCACCCATCATTTTTTCAAATTCTGCTTTAAGATCATCTAATGCAACTTCTAGATCGTCAACACGATCTTCTACATCGCCATCACCTTCTTCTGCATCTGCATCCATGTCCATATCCATGTCGCCGCCTTCTGCGTCTCCGTCCATGTCCATGCCCATTTTATCCATCATATCATCTGCTGGATCGCCGCCTTCAACTTCAAATTCGTCTAAGTTAAAGTCTTCGTTAGTAGCTTCTTCTTTGTCATCGTCTGATGCTTCATCTACTTCTTCGTCTGATGCTTCATCTACTTCTTCATCAGTTGCTTCATCTACTTCTTCGTCTGTAGTTTCGTCAACTTCTAATTCAGACTCTAAAAGTCCTTCGTAGATGTCTCTTGATTTTTCTACCACTATTTCGTGGAATAATTCTTCTGCTCCAGCTTTGTCTTCATTGACTAGCTTTTCAAGCATTTCTTCAAATTTATTTTGATTTGCCATTTTTCTCTCCTGTAAAGTTATACCTATGGTAAGGCTGTCAATTGTATTTACTTTATAACAGGAAAAGTACCGCGAAATAGGCTAAAAACGAGCCGTTTACGCGAGATTGTAGATTTTTTTGAACATATCTACACTAATATGTTCTAAGTTCTTAAATTTATTTAGTTCTTCTGGAACATAATTATCTGGTGCTATTACCCGTGTAAATTTAATATCTTTAAAATCTTGCACTACACTTTTGGTTTGACGCATCCAATTTCCGTAGAAAGTTGCTCCTTCTGTAGACTTTTTATAGTTTTTAGTATCAGCATATAAGTTGTTAAATTTTTTACCAGAATCTAAACCTTGGTAATCAAAGCCTAAAATGTATATGTGTTCGTATCCGTGTTGTGTTGCTAACCATAATGCTGTAGGACCGCTACTCCAACCTTTTGAAGGACTAAAATAGTTAAAGTTAGCCATTCGATGATAAACTTTGTTTGGGTTAGTCCAAACTTCGTTATGGTTTTGATATCCAGCTTTATTAATTTCTAATATCATTTTAGTGTCAACTGCAACAAGATAATCAGGATTAAATGTTCTATACAATGCATTACAGCCGTATATGTTTCCAAATGGTCTTAAAGTAGAAGGATCAATATTAGCACGACTTGTACCGTTGCCTAAAACAAATGCTGTAGATTTGTTTGTAACTTTATTTGTTAGGGGTGAAGTTTCTTTTTGCTTTTTAGCTTTTTGAAGCATTTTAGATACACGTCTTTGTTCACGTATAACTAACCATTCTTGTTTTGTGTATTTGCTCTTATCTATTTTTGCCATTAAACACCGGCAGCGGCCGCTTGCGCTGCTATTCCATACATCTGTCTTACAAAGTCCAATTCATCGGCCTTCTCTTCTGTATGTAGCTCGCTTGCTTTCCTTGCACGGTTTATTTGGCTTAGGGTAAGTCTTGTTTTTCGAGTGTCGTCAAAATTTACTACTGAGTCATCGTACTTTGGATCGTACCTGTTGTCTTCAGTAGGTTCAACTGTTTCTTTATCAAAATAAAATAATTCACGTAGTATCATAATAGTATTTATATCGTTTGATCAGTTGCCGGTGCTGCTGCGCCTGCTCCTGTATCACCGCCTGTTGCTGTTTCGGGTGGAGTTGCTTCAGCACCTATTTCAGGAGTTTCTTCTCCTGCTAGTGCATCTTCTGCACCGTCAATATCTGAACTAATACCTGCTGAACTAATACCTGCTCCGCGCATTTCTGCACTTGCATCTTCGGCTGGTGCTCCTAGTGTTTCGTCATTTTCTTCACGCCACAATCTTTCGTTTTCTGCAATTTCTTCAGCACTCATTCCTAAGAAACGTTTCATTGCAAAACGATTTGAAATATAAGGTATAGCACTCATTTGTGTATAAGTTGGTACTCTGCTGTTATCAAGTTCTGCTTGACGATAACTTGCAAAGTTTTGTGGTGGTTCAAAAGATAAATCAAACATTGCTGTATCAATGTTTACACCTTTTTCAAGCAAGTAACGTTTAAACTCTTGATTAAACTCTTCTACAATTAATCCTTGTAGTCGTTCACAATATGTATTAAATCTTAATTCTTGTATGTAAGCAGTTCCAACTCGTCCATCGTTGTAAGAGCTTGCTCCATCATCAGCGCCCGTAGGCAAATAGCTGGAAGGAATTCGTAAGCCGCGTACGAGCTTATTAGTAAAATATCTAAGGTCATCAATTTCGCCTAAGTTAGTGCCGCCCGGTAGTGTTTCAACCTTTGAACCACGACCTTCAGCTGTTTGTGGGAAGAAGTAGTCTTCGTTAATTGACAGAGGATTATAAGAACTGTCTATGACGTTAGTGCCGCCTCCTGTCGCCGATGGGATACGTCTTTGATGTATTTCCGTTTTAACACGCTCCACAAACTGCATAGCAAGGTGTGAAGGCATGTTGCCCACATCAACGTAGAATACTCTGCGCTCTGGCGCACGTTGTACTCGATAGATGATAATTGCATCTTCAAGTAATTCTTTTTGTTTGAATACTTTAAATATTGTTTCTAATAAACTGTTACCAAATGGATAGTTGTTGTCTAAGCCTTCACTTAATGAAAGGTGTACCACATGTTGTGCATCAACAGCAACTTCGCCTTCTTCAATTGTAAAACGTGATCCAGCAGGTACATTAACACCGCCGGTCATTCCTCTTGCGCCACCTGTTTGGTAACTAGCACCGGGACTACTAATATTGCCATTAGTAATATGCGGAGACGTAGCAACCATTTCTTTAAAGTTTAAATTTATATCTTTAATAATATATTGCTCAGGTCGTTTGCCTTCTGATTCATTTACAATAATACGTGTAAGTTTTGCAGGATCAACATGAAACAATTTTTTTGTTTCTGGATCTCTTAAAAATATTGCATCTCCGTATTTGAATACATTACGGAATGTTCTAAACATACGTGTTTCAAAATTATTAATTTTGCACCATTGTTTTAGATACTGACCTAAAATATTAATTTCGTTGTTAGTAGCAGGCTTGTTGTAATTAAATTTAAAGTTTGTGCTGTTTTCATCATTTTTTTGTGTACAAAATTCTGCAAGGATATCTAGTGCAGCATTGACTTCGCTGTCATTATCCATTGTGTTGTATTGTCCATAGCGTTCAACTCTATTTGGACTACCTACATACACATCGGGTAAGTAACTTGAATAATTTGATCTTGCTGGACCTGGTCGTCCATTTGCTCCTGCTCCATTTATAGGAGAGTAACTTCCGTTCATATTGTCACCAGTTTGTACTGGTGTAAAGTATTTTTTCCAACTCATGCTCTGCCTAGTCCACCCATTAAATTACCAACGTGCCGTGATCCTCTTAATTGTTTTTCACCTGTTCTTGCTTGTACACTATTTATGTTAACTAATTGTAACATGGTTTGGTTCAGAATGTCAAGTTTTTGTTCTACCGATGTGCTATTTTGCATCTGTGCAGACGCTGATTTCATAGCTTCCGACATAGGTGCACCAAATTGTGCCATCTCATCTTGCATGGTTTTGGCAATATCAGGCATTCTGTTTAACATTGCCTTCATATTTGGAATAATTGCTCCGTTCATTCCTGCTACAAATGTTTCTGGTCCAAATTCACCAACTAATGAAGCTTCACCAGACCTCATTCCGCCGCCAAGTGCATTCCTACTTCGTTTTAAATTATCATTCTCTGTGGTTACTGGACTATTTTGTGCATTCCTACTTCGTTTTAAATTATCATTCTCTATGGTTACTGGACTATTTGGTGTATCTTGAACTATCAAACCATTTTTGTGGATAATACCTGCTGCGGCTAAATCGTCTAATGCTTTATTTTTTGCTTCCACTGACACTGATCCATTTTCAAATGCCTTTACTATATCTAAGTTTCTTTGATCTTTTTCGCTTACTTGACTTCTTTCATTCTCTTGTGTAGTGCCGGGTATTGCTGCATCTATGCTGTCAGCAACTGAACCTGTAATTGTGTTTAGGGTATTTAGAAATTTTTCTGTAAACGCTTGTGCGCCCGCAATTAATGTATCATTGCTATCAAGGTTACTAGCTAACTGTTTTGCTATTCTGCTTGATTGATTTGCTATTTCTTGTTGACTTTTATTTAATACATTAGAAATTTCAGTTCCTTCTCCAGTACCACTAGTTTGAGTCTTTTGTGTTTCTACTTGCTGTGCAATCATCTGTGCGTATGCTTGAGTGTATGTAAGACTTTGGCCACTAGAAGCAAGTACTTTTTCTTGATGTGCATTAATTTGATTTATAAGCGTATCAGTCTGTTCAAGATTCTTTTCTTGTGCATCAAATATACTACCTAAGCCAGCTAGTCGTGACATTGATAACCCTTGTGCTGAATTTGCAAATTCAGCAACTTGGGCAGTGGCCTGTTGACCCATAGCCTTAGCAGCATCGCCACTACCGCTTTTCACATCACCGATCGCTGCATCTATACTTCTAGCTGCGGCATGGTTACTTGCCGCAAAAGCTACAGCTGCTTTTCCTACCGGAGCACCATATGTGAGTATATCTTTTGCATATGCATTTGCTCCGTCGCCTGCATTAGCTAATCCAGCTTGTAATTCTGAGAATGCTGCCTGCGCATCAGGACCCATTTGTCTTAGTGCTGCATTAACTCTACCTTGGGATTGGGTTGCAAGTATTTCTTCTTGCATTTGATCTAATTGTTTACCACTTAACTTAGACATAATGTCTAAAGATTCTGCCATACGTAAACTAGCAGCCAACATTCTTTCATCGCCACCAGGGCCACGCATTTTACTACTACGTTGTTGTATTTCCATGTTCTTAAGAATGAATTCGTTTGATTCATTAAGCGTCATACCCAAACGTTGAAATCCGTCAATAACAGGTCTATCTCCACTAAACATTGCATTTGACAATTGCCTGAATCTCTTGACACCGCCTTGGACACCTCCAGCAAACCCTGACAGTGCTTCGCTGTTAGATGTAATCATGCTTGCAAAATCACCTAGGGTCAATCTAGTTTCAGCTGCACCCATTCGTAATTCTGCTAAATTTCCATTAAATCCTGCGCCAACCTTTGATAAACTTTGAAATACTAATTGAGTTTCATCTGCATAGTTTAACATACCAGACATAGCGTCAGCTGTCATGTTAATACCAGGAATATTTTCAAGACTCTTGGCAAATGTTGACATTGCACTTGCATACGAGCCACCTGCCTGATTAACCATTGCTCCAAATGTTCCTACATTGTCTGTGCCAACCTTCAGGGCTTCACCAAAACGTTTTCCAGCGTCACCGCCATTGCTTCTTCTTGAATCAGGAGTACTAGATGTAGGTGCAGACTTACCATCAAGTTTTTCTAAAACTCTGGTAAGTTGTTGTACTGTTTCGTCGGATAATTCCATTATTAAAACCCTATATTATCAAATTCACTAAATATTACTATATGTATTTAGCGGATTGGATTATATGAGTAGTTTTCTTCAGGAATATCAAAGACAACCAAAATTGTTTATCGATTTACCTAGCCAAGGTATTTGGTATGATGACACAGTAATTGAAAACAATCGATCACAACAATTACCTGTGTTCGGTATGAATGCAATGGATGAAATACTTTTTAAAACTCCTGATGCTCTTTTTACCGGTGAAGCAACAGCACAAGTTATAAAGAGTTGTATACCTTCTATTATAGACCCTTGGCGATTAGTA
>Ga0233432_10004939_pt1 | contig 11703 bp, 8 predicted proteins | sample SI_122_August201_6_FD_179870 | JGI IMG/M metagenome (GOLD analysis project Ga0233432, IMG submission 179870) | Seawater microbial communities from Saanich Inlet, British Columbia, Canada - SI_122_August2016_10_MG | ecosystem: Environmental > Aquatic > Marine > Inlet | place: Canada: British...
CCGTGCGCGGGGACATTCTGATTGCCGCAGACGGCATTCATTCCGCCGCCCGCAAAATCTTCTACCCTGGTGAAGGCGCGCCTAGCTGGGATGGCGTCCTGATGTGGCGCGGCGCGACGGAGTTCCCGCAATATCTCGACGGCCAAACGATGTTCATCGGCGGCGGCATGGGTGCGAAATTCGTGCTCTACCCGATTGGAGAGGCGGGTGAAGGCAAACGCCTGACCAACTGGGTCGTCAACGTTCGCGTCGCTGACGGCGCAACGCAGCCTCCGCCAAAAGACTCATGGTCGCGCAAAGGTCGACTGGACGAGGTGCTGCCCTACGGCCTGCGCTTCAAAGTGCCGGGCGTCGACATCGAGGCCCTGATCCGCCAAACGCCTGATGTCTACGAGTACCCGATGGCTGACCGCGATCCTCTCCCACAATGGAGCTTTGGGCGCATCACCATGCTCGGCGACGCCGCTCATCCGATGTATCCGGTCGGGTCGAATGGCGCGAGCCAGGCCATACTGGATGCACGTTGTCTGGCCGACTGGCTGGTCAAAGCAGAACACCCAATGCAGGCGCTTTACGAGTATGAAAAGATCCGACTGAAAGCGACGGCCAAGATCGTCAAAGCCAACCGGTCTGGTGGGCCCGAAGGTGTGATCGACGAAGTTGAGAAAGAGGAACCCGCCGGGTTTGATGACGTGAACGAAGTGCTCAGCAGTTACCGCCGGGCGCAGGTCATTGCAAAGGCGACGGGGCAGTGGCCGGTAAGTAGTGAGGGGAAAGCCAAGGCGTAGGCGACTTGCGGACAAACCGGCAGCTCGTGGTCTGAACTTCTGCGGCGACTCTTCGACGCGATCGGAAGTCCGTAAAGTTTTGAGACAGCCATTCCTGGGTTGCTCGACCTGTATCCTACAGAAAGGACGGGTCGCTGGTGGATGTTGAAAGACGTCTTGCGAAGCAAAGCGGCTTATCTACAGTTACTTGCAGTATCAGATACTTTTGGTCGGAGCTTTTGTGGAAAGACGCCTTTCAACCATCATGGCTGCCGATCTTGTCGGCTATTCCAAGCTCATGGCCTCGGATGAAGACGGTGTCATCTCCAGACTGAAAGACGTGCGAGCCGAGTTGATAGATCCCGCGATCGCAAACGCTGGTGGACGCATTGTCAAAACGATGGGCGATGGACTTTTGATCGAGTTTTCATCGCCGACAGCTGCCTTGAATAGGGCGATCGAAATGCAGAACTCCATGCAAATCCGGGAAGCAGAAAGGAATGCAGCTGATTGTTTTCGATTTCGCGTCGGCGTAAACACAGGCGAAGTCGTCATCGATGGACAAGACGTTCTGGGTGACTGCGTAAACATAGCTGCGCGTTTGGAGAGCATTGCGCCGCCCGGTGGGGTTTGCATCAGCAAGCAAGTGTATCAGCATGTGGTTGGGCAGATTGCCGAGCCAATGACACCCCTTGGCCCGCAAAATGACACCCCTTGGCCCGCAAAAGGTAAAGAACATTCCCGACCCAATTGATGTGTGGAGGGTTGAGATTTCTGGCGTCAATGCGACTGTGGCGCAGATTTCAAATCGCGTGCGGTCCTCAATTGCCGTGCTTCCTTTCGACAACATGTCACAAGACGACGATCAGCAGTTCCTCGCGGATGGTATTGTTGAAGATGTAATTACAGAACTGTCGCGCTTTCGGTCGCTATTCGTCATCGCCCGAAACTCAACATTTTCCTACAAGGGCACTGGGACAGATATTCGGCAAATCGCAAAGGAACTCGGTGTTCAATACGTCGTGCAGGGTTCTGTACGGCGCGCGGGCGCGAAACTACGCGTCACAGCGAAGCTGATAGAGGCGGAAAACGGATCGCAAATCTGGGCAGAACGCTGGGACAGGACCATCGAAGATCTCTTTGATTTGCAGGATGAACTGACGACGGCAATCGTAAGCGCTATTGAGCCAGAGCTGGGCGCACACGAGCGTTCCCAGACGCTGAGCAAACCGGTTGAGAGCTTAACGTCATGGGAGCTGTGTCAACGCGCCCACGATTGGCAATCCCGAATTGACGCCGTAAAATTCGATGAGTGCGAAGCACTTATCCGTCGTGCTTTGGAAATTGAACCTGACAGCATTCGCGCAGGTATCTTAATGGTTCGATTGCTGACGACCCGTGTGCTGATTGGCATCGGCCGCGATAGAGAGGCAGAACTTGCCGAAAGCCTCAAAATGGCCCAAAGGAACGTCGAACTGGACGATCGGGACGACAGAGCATATCGAGCATTCTCGATGGCGCTGGCGGCAGCTGGCCGGAATGAAGAGGGACTGGCCGCGGCAGAACGCGGATTGGCCCTTAACTCAAACGATGGCGGCCTGTATTACACCCGTGGTTATTGCCGGGTGCAGCCACCATTCTTGCATCCCGAAAAGGTTGAAAGTGACATGGCCATGGCCGAAAAACTTTCTCCTCGCGACCCAATTCGAGCGCACTATTACGGTATTACCGCCATGGCGTGGCTGGCGTCGTCAGCGCCTGACCGCGAAGAGAAGGCCTTGAGAGGGTTTGAAGCGGCAAGCCGAGAGGCGAATGCAATCTGGCCCTATGCGTTTGGCGCCGCTGCAATTCACGCATCAAACGGGAATAGAGAAAGCGCACGAGACTATGTAAGTGCTGCACTCAGACAGAAAACCGATCTCTCTTTGTCTTCTCTAGCTGAGGCGTTGCCAGTACCGGTTTGGATAGCGGCCTGGGCGCGAGTATCGCATGTGAGTGGCCTACTAGTTGAGCTTGGCCTACCTTCTGAATAAGGCGGAATGAGATTTGATCGGCCACGTTCGGTTTGTTCGGCTCTCCCTCGAAATCAACCAACTTTCGGCATTTGCTGCGTCGCACAGTGTATGCCACCGCCAAGTTCCCCCAACGCATCGACATTCAGCGCCACAGCTTCACGTCCAGGATAGTGCCGCTTTAGCGCATCCAACGCTGCCGCATCCGTTTCCGGATCGCCAAACTCTGCAGCGATGATGGCGCCGTTACAGGCGTAATAGTTTGCATAAGACGCGACGAAATCAACCGAACTGACCCGCCGCCTGTTCGGTTCCGCAATCACTTCTACATCCAGCCCGGTATCGACCAGAATATCGTGCGTTTCATTCACAGCGCGGGCGAAAGGGCCGTCTGGATATGGGGCTTCCGGTAGGTTCATCAGCACCTTGCCCGGCCCGGTAAAGCGGGCGAGTGCATCGATGTGATAATCGGTGATATCTTCGCCCCACAGGCCCGGTGCCCAAATCATTCGATCCGCGCCGTAGGCCGCCAGAAGGCGTGCTTCGATTTCATAGCGGTTAAGGCCGGGATTACGGTTATCGTTCACCCAACTGCTTTCATGCGCGATCATCAGGCCATGGCCGTCATGGTCTACGCCACCCGGTTCCCCCCACAGACCGGACGGAACAAGTGGCAGGTTCAGTCGCCTGGCGACTTCGCCGGCAATGGCCCCGTCGTTCTGATGATATTGCTTGCGCCCCCACCCATTGAACTGAACGTGGCTTACGACCAGCTCATCCCCTTGCCGGGCGAACAAAGGGCCAGAATCCCGCGCCCAGAGATCTTCTGTCGGGATGTCCCAGACTTCTACCTTTTGGGATAAGCGACGCATCCGGCCATGTTCTTCGGCTGGGGCTAGCATGATGACGGGCTCAAACTCAGCAATCGTATTCGCGATCTCGGCAATCGTGTCCTGCGTGATCCGCAGAAAGACTGGATCGTCATAGACCGCGCGGCTGTTCGGCCATTGCATGAATGTCGCTTCATGCACGTCTTCTTCTGCTGGAACCGTCATACGCACCTCTGCCCTGGCCTGTCCAAACATGGTTAATGCCGTTGCCCCAGCCAGCGCCTGCCGCCTGCTCATCATTGCCAATACCTCGCGATTCTGCGGCCCATCATCGCCACCAGAATGTAGCCCGTCGAGTAATTGTCTGCGCTAAGCTTTGGCGGGGAGGTGGTTTCACAGAGGCCCATTTTGGGTATATGTATACTTATCAATTAGTTAGGTATGGTTTCACGCGTGAAACCTCGTTTGCTTTCAGGGATAAGGTCAGCACCACCCGCCGGGCGTAAACCCCCAGCAAATGTTTGTCGGCCATCCTTTCAAATCCGGTCTTGTCAGCCTATTGTTCAGGTTAGTTTTTTTCGAAAAGGCTTCGACATGCCCCAGTATCGCTCACGCACCTCAACCCACGGCCGCAACATGGCAGGCGCCCGCGCATTATGGCGTGCCACTGGCATGACCGACGGCCAGTTCGGCAAACCGATCATCGCAGTTGCGAACAGTTTTACCCAGTTCGTCCCAGGCCATGTTCATCTGAAAGACATGGGCCAGCTGGTCGCAAAAGAGATTGAGGCAGCAGGCGGCGTCGCCAAGGAATTCAATACCATCGCAGTCGATGACGGCATCGCGATGGGGCACGACGGGATGCTGTATTCGCTTCCCAGCCGAGAGCTGATTGCAGATGCCGTCGAATACATGTGTAACGCTCACTGCGCCGACGCCGTCATCTGCATATCCAACTGCGATAAGATCACACCCGGCATGCTTATGGCCGCAATGCGCCTCAACATCCCCGCGATCTTCGTCTCAGGCGGGCCTATGGAGGCTGGCAAGGTCGTCCTGTCCGACGGTGAAGAGCATCGCGTCGATCTGGTTCACGCCATGATGAACGCTGTGAACCCGGACGTGTCGGATTCAGATTCAGAAGCGACAGAGCGTTCGGCCTGCCCAACCTGTGGGTCTTGTTCGGGCATGTTCACAGCGAACTCAATGAACTGTCTGGCCGAAGCGCTGGGTCTGGCGCTGCCGGGCAACGGATCTCTGCTGGCCACGCACGCCTTCCGCGAAGACCTGTTCAAACGCGCAGGCCGCACTATCGTAGAGCTGACCAAGCGCTGGTACGAAGAGGATGATGTGACCGCGACCCCGCGTGGCATCGCCAATTTCGAGAGCTTTGAGAACGCTATGACGCTGGATATCGCGATGGGCGGATCCACCAATACTATCCTCCACCTGCTGGCGATGGCCCGCGAAGGGGAAGTACCGTTCACAATGGACGACATCGACCGCTTGTCTCGCGGCGTGCCGCACCTGTCGAAGCTTGCGCCCTCTACGGATGAGTTCCACATGGAAGACGTCCACCGAGCGGGCGGCATCATGCGGATCATGGGTGAGCTTGACCGCATTGGCCTGATCCACAACGATCGTCCGACCGTACATTCCAAAACCATTACCGAGGCTTTGGAAAAGTGGGACATCATGCGTGAGCCGTCTGAAGAAGTTGAAACTTTCTACCGCGCCGCACCCGGTGGCGTTCGGACCGTTCAGGCGTTTTCCTCCAACAATCTTTGGAAAGATCTCGACCGGGATCAGGAGAACGGGTGCATCCATTCTGGTGAACACGCCCATTCTCAGGACGGTGGTCTGGCCGTTCTGTTCGGCAACATCGCCGAGGATGGCTGCATCGTGAAAACCGCAGGCGTTCCGGAAGAGTGCCTGACCTTCAAAGGCAAGGCGCGGATTTTCGAAAGCCAGGACAGCGCTGTCAAAGGTATCCTTGGCAACCGAGTTGCCGAAGGAGACGTTGTCGTCATCCGCTATGAAGGGCCGCGCGGCGGGCCAGGTATGCAGGAAATGCTGTACCCGACCAGCTATCTCAAGGCTGTTGGGCTGGGCAAGAAATGCGCGTTGATCACCGATGGACGTTTCTCTGGAGGGTCGTCAGGCCTGTCCATAGGCCACATCTCGCCCGAAGCAGCGCTTGGCGGCAACATCGGTCTGGTTGAGGAAGATGATGACATCGAGATTTCGATATCTGAGCGCAAGATCCACCTTGCTGTGGAGCCCGGCATTCTCGCGGCCCGTCGCAAAGCGATGGACGCGAAGGGCGACGTCGCCTGGACGCCTGAGGAAGAGCGGGCGCGGAACGTCACCCCAGCGTTGAAAGTCTTCGCCGCCTTTGCAACCTCAGCTTCAGAAGGCGCGTATCGCGATGTTGATGGAACGCTGGCGGCGCAGTCGAAAGCCAAAACCATCGCAGCGGAATAAGCTGGCAAACAGCCGCCTTTCAGATGTGAAAGACCTTTGAAAACAACAATGGGCGTCGGCTTTTAGTCGACGCCCATTGCATTTCAGTGTGTAGCTCACAGAAAGGCAGAAAAAGGTGAGCTATTTTCGAAGACCAGCACACCCAGAAAAGCTATCTACAGCAGCCAGCGCCTAAATCTGTGCAGCCCAACTTTGGCAAACTCCCCCTCCCCACACGAACTGATCGCGTTCATGAAGGCAAGCATCTCAAGCGGGATTAGTTTCAGAATAGGACAACGTTGGCGGCATCAAGAATTGCGCGTCGCATATCGGGGTAGATCAAGACGAACTGCCCTGTTTGCCTGATCAGCCTTGCAGTGACTGTTTTGTCGGGAACACTACGATCACCGGGCAGGCGCCCGAAGCCAGTAAATTATCCCCGCCATCAACGCGATCGCGACAACGCCGTGCTGCATTTCGGCCGAGAAGAACGCGAGCAGAAATCCTGTCGCCAATGGCCCGCAAGCGGCGCCTAAATCTCGCCATGCCTGCATCCTCGCCAAATCACCGATTGCGTTCTGATCAGCGGCCAAGCTTTGCGTGATCACGGCTGGTCCAAGTGAGGCGAGCGCACCTCGAAACAGTAGCATGATAATTGCTCCAAATACTGTCCAGCCAATCGCGACGCAGATGAACCCGGCAGTAGTCATCATCGCCGAAGTAATGAACACTTTGCGCGCACCATGCCGATCAGCAATCCAGCCAAATAGGGGGGCGGCAATCGCCTCACCAAAATGGCGCATCGCCAGCAAGGCGCCGCCACCCATCACCGCAACGGACAATGACGCCTCACGAGCGAAGATCAGTGTGATTGTCAGGGCAAAAACACCATCAACGCCGTATCCCTGAAGAAAAAACAGGATATCGATCGGCTTTGGTCGGGTAAGAGAGGCAGGCTTACTGCGTTTAGCCTCGGAGCTGTGATGTTTAGGCAATGTGAAAGCCACAAGAATGGCCAGCGCAGTCGGAATGGTAAGAACTGCAAACGCCATTTGCGGCCCAACAACGCCAACCAGCCACGCGCCGCCCAGCAGCGCCAGTATCGGTCCAATTCTTTGGATCGCTTGCCCAACACCTACCCTGGTGCCGACTTGGGCGCGAAACTCAACTGCATAGGTCAGCGTAATCAGGACAAGCGTTGCGTAGGTAAGGCCCCACATGATGCGCGCAAACAGAATGACGGCTGGACCCTGACCAAACCCGTAAAGCGCGGTGGAAATGGTCGCAAGCAACGCCGCGGCAACGCACATGTGGCGGACACCGATTGCGTTGGTTAAGCGTGCGATCACGCCGTATGTAAACACCCGAACAAAGCGATTAGCGGACAGCATAACGCCGACCCAAGGCAATGTGAGGCCAAAGTCCTCAGCATAAACGGGCAGAACCGCGTACAGCAGAGCATCCCCCAGCAAGGCCAACGACATGACCGTAGATGACCCGATCACGGCGCGCCATCCGTTTTCGGCGGCGATGGTCAAGTTGCTATGCTCGACTGAGTCACGTTTTAACGGCCTCTGTAGCGCAAGTTATTGTGTTTCCACCGCATTTGGGAACCTCGTGCGACCATTGCCGCTTTGCCGTAGGTCGTCAATTTGGGCAAGGTTCACATTCGCAAACGGAACAACATTCATTGCTCACCTTGTAAACAGAAATAGGTGATTTGGCGTTCGGTGAATGCAGCGGGATCCGCATAATCACAGAGAAATAGGAAGCTGCGTTTCCAAAGAGATAGCAATCGATCCTACTGATTGAATTTATCCAACTTTCCGCGTCGCCAGATATACACCGACTGCCGCCACCGCCATGCCTGCCCAGGCAAGCGGCGGCATGATTTCACCCAACAGGAACCACGCTAATACGGCGGCCATTGGTGGGACGAGATAGAATAGCGCAGACACCTTGCCGACATCCCCAGCCCGGATCATCGCCAGCAGTAAGCCCACCGCGATGACGGAGTTGCCGATGACAAGATAGGCAAGAGCAGCAGAGAACTCCCACGTCCAGTTCACCTCCATCGTCTCAGTCAGCAGCATAGCAGGCAGGACGCCTAGCAATCCTGCGGTAAAGCCCACGAGGTTTGCAGTCACGGGATGATGCGAAAGGCCAAAGCGCTTCTCCCACAGAGAACCGATGGTAATGCCTGCAAGACCAAGCACGCTGAATAGGAAGCCGATGACGGATGGCGTCGCTATACTGGATCGCGCAACAATAACGATACCAGCGCCGATCAGGCCGAGCGTTAGACCGATCCACATCCGCGCACTGATCGCCTCACCAGACCAGCGGGGCGCGATGATGGCAACGATAATCGGCTGGAGCGACATGATCAGCGCGACAGTTCCAGCCGCGACGCCTGCCCGGAAAGCGAAATAGCACATCCCGAAATAGCCCGCCTGGATAAGCAAGCCGACGAACGCAACATGGCCCCAGTCGGCGCGGGTTTTGGGCAGCGGAGGTCGGAGGACCAAGAAAAGAACAGCCATGATCACGACCACAGCGGCATAACGCAGTACCAGCAACGTCATTGGCTCGGCATACTGTAGGCCGATCTTGGCGACGACATAGCCCATCGACCAGAGGCAAAGGAACATCGCAGGCGCCAGCGCCAACCACAGTGGTTTAGGCGTTGTCATTTTAGCGAAACATCCAACTGCTTAAGCCTATGGAACATCGGGGTGTAGTCGCGGTTGGCGTTCAAAACTTTGAGGTTTGGATAGCATGCGGCGAGCTGGGCGATCGCCTCCTCCACTTCAATCGTCGCGACGAACTGGCCGAGGCAGGCGAAAGCGCCCCCGCCGAAATTCATATGCGGTGGGCGCTCAGCGCGGGTCAAGTCGAACTTGTGAGGGTTTTCAAAGATGTCGGGCTGGCGATGCGCAGCGCCGAAACTGGCGAAAATCGACGCACCTTTCGGAATGGCGACGTCCTCAATGGCCGTGTCTTCCAGTGCAGTACGGGAGGTTGAAATGGAACGAGGCCAAAGCCGCATCGCCTCTCTTACCGCTGGGATAGCAAGCGTGGGATCGTTAGCAATAGCAGCCCAGACACCGGGCTGGGCGGTCAAGCGGTCGATGATTATCGCGATGGAGGCGGCGGTGTTGTCCGTGCTTGCCTCAATCAGCATCACGGCGAAATCTTCCAGCTCACTCTCACTGAGGGTGCCCACCTGTTGCACCCGGATCAGTTGTGAAAGGAAATCGTCGCCCATCGCCTGCTTGCGCGCCGCGATGCGGTCGGCAGCATAGGCGAATAGCTCATCATAAGCAGCGACGATGCGGGGGGTGAGAGACGGGTCGCGGCGGAAGATCGCCAGGACTGTCTCTGACATCTCGGACACGAAACGGGCTTGCGACAGCGGCGCGTCGACCCAATGGCAATAAACGCCGGCCGGGACAAGGTCAGCGAAAGCGTGCTTCAGATCGACCACTCCGTCCGGCAGCGCATCCAGCAGGTTTGAGACGACTCCCGCGATCCCTTCGCGCAAATCACCTGCCTGTTTTGGGCCGATCAGGCCGGTGAGGGCGCCGCGCAGACGCTGGCGGACCTCTCCCCTGTTTTGGGTCAGCAGCATCCTTCGTTTGAAGGTCAGCGCGCGGCTTTCGGGGATGCCCATCTTTTCAACCAGATTGCCATGGTCGGTGCCCATTGTTCGGTCCAGAACAAAGACGCGGCAGAGATTGTAATCCAACAACTCCACCCCCCGATCAGATCGGGCGATGCGGTGGTTCAACGCCTGCTCTGCCAACCATTCGTAGGGCGCAGCGGCATAAGCCGGGTCGGCATAGTCAATGAAGGGAAGGTCTGCGATCGTTCTCATAGGACCTGCGCGTTCAGCCAGTTTCGAATCTCAGTCAGATGATAGGCCCGGTCAAGGATATCGACACCAACGCGATGTTTAGCGGCGGCGTTTGCGTGAAACACTGGGTCCTCAGCGATACGGGCGATTTCTTTGCCCGCACGGGTGCGCTTTTCGTTGCCTTCAGCAGGACCAGAGCGGGAGAACCAGTATCCCACATCCTTCACTGTCGCTTCGGGGTGATACTGCACGCCCCAGAAACTGACCTCACCCTGATCAAAGGCAAAGGCCTGAATGCCAGTGTGGTCATTGGTGGCGGTGATGATCGCGCCCTCAGGCGCACGTGTGACGTCATCGCGGTGCATGCAGATCACGTCGAAGCTTTCGCGCCGGCCCGCGTGCATTGGGTGATCCGTAGGGCTGACTGCACGGGCGAACCCGGCCTCCACGCCGTTCGGTCCAGCCTTGGTCTCACCGCCCAACACAACAGCGGCGTTTTGCATGCCCCAACAGCAACCAAAAACCGGCGTTCCGGCTTTGAAGGCGCGCTCATACATCTCCCAATAGGGGGCAGCGCGTTCATCCGCAGCTGACCAACTGACGCCTGACCCCGTCACCGCCATACCATCGAAACTGGCGAAATCGATCGCGTCAGCGTTGTGGTCCGAGAACATCGGCTGGGCTATTTCAACATCCAACCCCGGCGCGACCTCATGCAGGGCGGCGGCGTAATCCTGCGCCGTCGTCGCGCCCACAGCCTTGCGGCGGTCCAGCGCCAGTTCAGGCGGATTTCCTTCGACAACGAGGATTTTGGGCATGGGCGGGCTCCTATCTTCGGGCCGACCATATGGGCGGGCGGCGCGCGCGTCTATCGGGCTTGTCGCAGGGGCGTGCTTGATTGGCGGGCCGGTGTCGGGAAGGGTTCTTGCATGACCTATCAGACGCGCCCCCTTACCCAACTTGCCAAGCCGACCGAGCTGCCAAACGCCTTCGCCGACCCGGACGCCGTGCTGGACTTGATCCGCGCAGGCGCGCCCTACAAGACGCAGGAGGCGGCGCATAAACATCCGAACGTGACACACACCGGCGGCTGGTTTCGCAATTTCTGGGCGCTGGGCGGGAAGATCGTGTTCGATGGGGCTGAGCCCTTCTTTCATAACCCAACCTTCATTAACGCAGCGAAAGACAGTTTCGGCGCAGAAATCATCCGCCCCGTCGCGATGATGACCAACCTCAACCTTCCGGCGGACGGTCTGCCGCCCCACCTGGACCTCCCTTGGTTTCGCGGCGCAATGAACCGAGAGGTCCCGGCCTGGATGCTGGCGCCGATGGGCTATTCGGGCTTGTTCCATCGCTGGGCGGTGCCGGTCGCGTCCGTTGTGACCTGGTTCTACGACGGCGCTGGCGGAGAGTTTGAGTATTGGCCCGGCGGTCTGGCCGCGCCTTCCCAAACCATGCGCCCGCCGTTTCACAATCAGGGTGTGATGGCGGATAATGAGTACATGTTCCACCGTGTCGGCGCGTTGGGGCGGAAGGCGGACTTGCTGGCCGCAGATGCCATCCCCTATGAGGCGAGGCTGCATTTGGACGGTGACGAATGGACTGTGCGGAATGACGATGCAGAGATGCTGCGTTATCCTTGTGCCGAGGTTCGCTTGTCAGTCCTGTGGAAGGCGTACTGCTTTCGCGATGAGTCTGAGGCGCAGGCGTTCGACGATCGGTCGGATGATCTGACGCCGGATCTGATCGCCGGGCTGTTTCACAGTGATCTTTCG
>Ga0233432_10004947_pt1 | contig 11698 bp, 15 predicted proteins | sample SI_122_August201_6_FD_179870 | JGI IMG/M metagenome (GOLD analysis project Ga0233432, IMG submission 179870) | Seawater microbial communities from Saanich Inlet, British Columbia, Canada - SI_122_August2016_10_MG | ecosystem: Environmental > Aquatic > Marine > Inlet | place: Canada: British...
GACCAAGCTCTGTGGTTTGGTAGAGGTATTACTGGTTACGGTGATTGGCATTTAGGTGTATACGGATATAGACGTAATGCATTAGAAATGTACTCAACACTTGCAGAATATGAAGAAGAACAAATTGAGAAACTTGAACAGTTACGCTGGTTAAAAAACGGTTGGCAAATTGGTTGTTTGAGTGTACAATATAATGGAGTAGAGATTAATTCACCTGAAGATATAGAGACGTGGCATGCCAAACAAATACATTGATTTATTTAAAGAAATGATACCTGCACTTGATGCAGGTATAAAAGAAATGTGGGATGCCGCTGAAGAAGATGGTCAAAAAGATATTAAAGGTGACTTGTGGAATCTTAACAGATACATGAGCAGTGTCAAAGGCAGCAGGGATAAACAAGAACTAGCTGTGTTTAAAACTAATGAATATTATAATAAAAACTGGGCTATACTTGGCAACAAAGAACCTAAACTACAATGGTTAATTTTATGTCAATGTGGCAACACAGGCAAAAAAGAATTCCATCCTTGGATAGGATTAAAACGTGCAGGTTCAAAAGAGGTAGAATTTATTAAACGAATTTACCCTAACATGAAAGAAGACGAGGCAGAAACACTTGCTAGAATATCTACAAAAAAAGAACTTAAAGAACTTGCAAAAGAACACGACATTGATATCAAATTCAAATAAACCTTACAAGTGTGAATACTGCGGAAGCAGTTATGTAAGAGAGTCTACTCTTGCGGCTCACATGTGTGAAAAGAAACGTAGAGCATTGCAAAAGGACGAAAAGCGAGTGCGCCACGGTTTCTATGCGTTTGGTAGATTTTATAAACTAAGTGCAGGTAATAAGAAAGAAAAGACTTATGAAGAGTTTTGTAAGAGTCCGTATTATAATGCATTTGTAAAGTTTGGAAGTTTTATTAGCAATGTTCGTCCGTTATATCCTGAAAGGTATATTGACTATGTTGTAACAAGCGGAGTTAAATTAGATCATTGGTGTAAAGAAGAACTTTATGAAAAATATGCTCTAGAGCTTATTCTTAAAGAAGATGTTACTACTGCATTAGAGCGCAGTATAAAAACAATGATGGATTGGGCAGAAGATAAAAGTGCTCCGTGGAATCATTATTTTTATCATGTAAGTATTAATAAAGCAGTGTGGAATATTAGAGATGGCAAAGTATCACCTTGGCTCATATTGAACTGTAATGCTGGCAAAGAAATGTTAAGTAAGTTTAATGATGAACAACTAAATCTTGTCTATCATGTAATTAATCCTGAGCACTGGGCAATGCGTTTTAAACGCCAACCTAGCGATGTTCGATTAGTAAAAGATATTGCAAAGGAAAGTAATTTATGAAAATATTGATATTTGGATTACCAGGATCTGGTAAGACTACACTAGCAAAACCATTTGCAGAATTAGTAGGAGGTGTGCATATTAACGCAGACGAAGTACGTACTAAGTATGACGATTGGGACTTCACACCAGAAGGACGTATGCGCCAAGCACAACGTATGAAACATCTAGCAGACGGTATTGTTATGGCAGGCAAAATTGCTGTAGCAGACTTTGTTTGTCCTACTTACATGGCTCGGTCAGAGTTTAATGCAGACTTTACTGTTTGGATGGATACCATTTCTCGAGGACGTTTTGAAGATACAAATGATATGTTTGAAACACCTGAAGATATAGACTACCATGTTAGTCAATGGTTTGATAATACACCTGAAGCATTGTTACCCGTAGTAAATCGCTTTATGGGAAAGCAGTACGATGGCCTTTAGTTGGAAAAAACCTACAGCACAAATGTTAGGTAGATGGCAGCCGTGGCACGATGGTCACACTGCCTTATTTAAAAAAGCACTTATGGAAACTGGACAAGTGTGTATTATGATTCGAGATGTTGGAGGCATCGTAGGTGAAGATGCAGGTGCAGGACGAACAGTTGCACAGGACGACAATCCCTTTGATGAGAAAGAAGTTATTACTAACATTAAGGCAGGATTAAAAGAACACGGATATCGTGCCGGTATTGAGTATGTTATAATAGTAGTTCCTAACATTGTAGATATCAGTTATGGTCGTGGAGTAGGATATACATTTACTGAACATGACTTAGGCGAAAACATACACGACATTAGTGCAACAAAAATAAGAGCAAAACTTAGACAAGAAGGTAAACTGTAATGGAATTAGTATACGCCCCCGATCCTATATTAGGAGAAAAATTAAATGATGTTGATATTGAAAATTTAGATTTTGATCCTTTGCGATTAAAGAAGGATATGGCTGTAGTTATGTTAAATAATTATGGAGTAGGATTAAGTGCATGTCAAGTTGGATTAAAGCATAATTTGTTTATTATGGGAGATAAACCTGATAATGTTACATTGCATATTAACCCAACTGTAGTACAGTACACTGAAGAAACTACTAGTGAGCTAGAAGGATGTTTAAGTTTTCCAAACATGTATGTAAAAGTAAAACGTCCTACAGAAATACTTGCTGAGTATTATGACGAGTTCCTTAAAAAGCAAACAGTAAAGATTACAGGATACTCAGCACGTTGTTACTTACATGAACTAGATCATTGCTTAGGTATTACATTCAAAGATCGTGTAAGCAAACTTAAATGGGAAATGGCAAAAAAGAAATCTGTAAAAATACAAAGAGGAAACAGAAATGGACGCACGAATTAATACTATTCTTGCAAGAGAAACAAACAGACAAGAAAACACAATTGAATTAATTGCAAGTGAAAACTTTGCAAGTGAAGCAGTAATGCAACTTTCAGGCAGTGTGTTTACAAACAAGTATGCAGAAGGTTACCCAGGCAAGCGTTACTACAATGGTTGCGATCATATGGATGAAATTGAGCAACTTGCAATTGATGAACTATGCGCATTGTTTAGATGCAACTTTGCCAACGTACAACCACACTGTGGTGCTAATGCCAACACAGCAGTATACCAAGCGTTCCTTAAACCAGGTGACACAATCCTTGGTATGGATCTAGCAAGTGGTGGACATTTGAGTCACGGTAGCCCGCCTAACATCTCAGGCAAAGTATACGATGCACATACATACGGTGTAGACACTAACGGGTTTCTTGACTACGATGAAATTGCAAAGAAAGCAGTAGCAGTACAACCTAAAATGATTGTTGCAGGAGCAAGTGCGTATCCACGTGAAATTGATTGGGCTAAGTTTAGAGCCATTGCTGATTCAGTTGGCGCATTGTTACTAGTTGATATGGCACACTACTCAGGGTTGATTGGAGGCAATGCATATCCTAGTCCGCTGCCGTATGCAGATGTTGTTACAAGTACAACACACAAAACACTTAGAGGACCACGTGGCGGTATTATACTGTGGAACAATGCAAACTACTCTAAGCGTATTAACAGTGCAATCTTTCCAGGTACTCAAGGCGGTCCTTTGATGCATATTGTTGCAGCCAAAGCACAATGTTTTATAGAAGCAAACACACAAGAGTTTAAATCATATTCAAGACAAGTAATAGTCAATGCAAAAGCAATGTGTGCTGTGTTTAAGGACAAGGGATTAAAATGCTTGACAGATGGAACAGATTCGCATATAATATTATTAGACTTGAGTGATAGCAAATATAGCGGAAGAGAGGCTGCAGACTTGTTAGAAGAAAACGGAATTACAGTTAACAAGAACGGTATTCCAAATGATCCACGTTCGTTTATAGAGACAAGCGGTATTAGGATCGGAACAGCAGCTGAAACAACTCGTGGTCATGACGAACAATGGTTTAAGGAACTAGCGGATAAAATATGCCAGATATTGATATAGACTTTGCTGACAGAGATGTAATACTGTCACAGTTAAAACATCGTGTAGCAAAATTAGATACAGGCAAGAAGCACAACACAGGAGTGTATGCAACTGAAGTGCCACACAACCCTGTAGATAATATAAGTACTATCGAACACAAGACAGCAGAAGATAGAGGATACTTTAAATTAGATTTCCTTAACGTAAGTATCTATAAAGATATCGAATCAGAAGCACACTTAACAGAATTAATGGAAAGGACACCAATATGGCAACTTCTGGAACACGCGGACTTCAGCGACAAAGTATTTCATCTAAACGGGCACAACGAACTGTTGAGGCAATTGAAACCGTCATCGGTAGAACAATTGGCAGCGACACTAGCGATTATACGTCCGGCCAAGAGACACCTAGCGAGCGAGAGTTGGGAAACAATAATGAAGGAAGTTTGGCTAAAGCCGACTGACAATTCGTACTACTTCAAGAAAGCACATGCTGTCTCATATGCAATGGCGTGTGTAGTACACATAAACCTTTTGTGTGAAGAACTTAACTCTTAGGTTTACGAACTAGTTGTACGTTTTTTCTTTTAACTCTTTTAATTGCTAAATTATTTAAATTTACACAAGGCCCTGACACTATTCGAACATCTTTCGAATTCATAGTCATCATAGCATATCTAAAATAATCCATTTCTTCTTTTAGAAAAATACTTATAGGAATCATTCTATTTGATTCCCACCACCAAGTTTCACCTAAATCTAAAAATAATCTTTTTTCGTTATCCGAGCGTAGGGTTGTGAAAACATACATACTAGTTACTGTTTGGTCTTGGTTAATTACTATACCAACATATTCATTTCCGCCGTACGAAACCACGGAGATGAAGGGGAAGTTTTCACGAATATCTTTTGTCAACATGTTTATAATAAAAATTCCTATAAATACTATATGAAGCTTATACCCAGATATTTAGTCAACAACAGAACTATGCTTGTGTGTAATGAAGCAGGATTAACTACGGAGTACGTAAAAGTGTATCAACGAGACCTACCAGTGTACAAAGGTATATCTAATACCTTAGAATTTCAATTAAAAAATGCAGATCATAAACCTATGAACCTTGCAGGCAAAACTATGAAGTTTAACGCATACGATGAGAATAATAGATTAGTTATTCAACACGACGGTGTAGTATTAGTTGCTAACAAAGGATTGTTTAAAATTGTAATTACTGAAAATGATACATTAAATTTAAAACAGCAATATTTAAAATATAATATATACTCAGTTGATACTAATAATGATACACAGCTCACCTATGCAGATGAACAGAGTAATGCCTCAGGTACAATATATCTTTCGGCAGACGCATTTCCAGCACCAACAGCAACTTACAGTATAACTACTTTTTCTGAAGCAGCAAGTGAAGGTGTTTGGTACAGTGAAAGCTTAACTGCTGAACCTGCAATTAATGGCAATGAAGCCTTGCACACTGCTGTAGTATATACAGACAGTTATGTAGGCGATGTAGTTGTACAAGCAACTTTAGAAAATCAAGTTACTGGAACAACTGAATGGGCTGACATTGCTACACTTACCTTTACTGGCAATGAAACTACACCAACTCCTGTAAACTTTAACGGTGTGTTTACGCATTTACGTTTTCAAACATCAGCAGATCCAGCAGATACAATTACCAAAATACTTGTCAGAAACTGATTGACAACTAGTTAAATCTACGCTATAATAGTGTTATGAGTGTAGTGAGTGAAACAGTTCTGACATACCTGCCGGCAAAGCGGAAACAAACGCCTAGTGGTTGGTTATCCTTTAATGCACCCTGTTGTCATCATAACGGCAACAATGCAGACACTCGTGGTCGCGGTGGAATGATCTCCAATCCAGATGGTGGTGTTAGCTATCATTGTTTTAACTGCGGCTTCAAAGCATCCTGGCAACCGGGCAGGAACTTCTCACATAAGCTGCGTAAACTTCTCCAATGGATGGGAGCGCCTGATGATATAATCAACAAGGTGGCACTTGAGGTTATGAGAGAAAATGAAGGTGTTGAAGCACAAACACGTATAGCACAACTACCAACTTTCAATACTGTCCCGTTGCCAGAAGATGCTGTTAGACTTGCAGACCATCAATGGGCAGAAGTAGGCGCTATACCAGAGCGTATGGTTAATGTGTTCCAGTATATGCTTGAACGCAATCTATGTATAGACGATACTGACTACTATTGGAGCCCTAGCTTAGGATATCGTGACAGGCTTATTATCCCATTTTATTATGAGAAACGCATTGTAGGATGGACTGCTCGAACTGTTACAGCAGACAAGAATCCTAAGTATCTTACAGAAGTACAGCCCGGCTTTGTGTATGGATTAGACGAACAAGGTCATGGTAAAGTTTTTGCTATTGTGTGTGAAGGTCAGCTAGATGCTATACACGTAGAAGGTACAGGACTAGGCGGGTCTGAGATTTCAGATCAACAAGCAATGCTACTTAATAGACTACAAAAACAAATTATTGTTGTACCTGATAGAGATAGTGCAGGCAGCAAATTAGTAGAACGTGCTATTGAGTTAGGATGGAGTGTAAGCATGCCTGAGTGGGATAAAGACATCAATGACATAGGTGATGCTGTAGACAAGTACGGTAGGCTATATACATTGCATAGTATTGCAGTTAGTGCAGAAGATAGCCCACTTAAAATAAGATTGAGAGCAAAGAAATGGTTCGATTGATTGCTTTACTTTTTGTAATAGGTGTGTTATACTTAACAGTAACTAACACACAAACCGAACAAGAGTCGCTTGGATATACGCCAAGCATAATTACAGTAGAAGAACTTCCGAGCAAGGGTAATGAATGAGTACTAGACAAAACACAGACTATGGATACGATATACAAAAAGTATATCTTGAAATGATGATGAGCGATGCCGAGAGCTTTGTACGCTGTCAGGCTGTGTTTGATCCAGATAGTTTTGATAGAAGACTAAAAGCACCTGCAGAGTTTTTAAACAATTATGTTAGTGAACATAATGCATTGCCTACGTTTGATATGATTAATGCAGCAACTGATATTAATTTAAAAGATCCAGGGAAGCTACAAGAGAATCACTATGACTGGTTGATGCAAGAGTTTGAAACGTTTAGTAAACACAAAGCACTTGAAGCAGCAATCCTTAAGAGTGCTGACTTATTAGAGTCAGGTGAGTATGGTGCATGTGAAGACTTGGTCAAGAAGGCTGTACAGATAGGCTTACAAAAAGACTTGGGTACAAACTACTATGCTGATCCAAGAGCTAGACTGGAAGGCATTAAGAGTACAAACGGACAGGTAAGCACAGGCTGGCCAGCTATGGACAAGAAATTGTTTGGTGGCTTTAACAGAGGCGAGTTGAATATCTTTGCAGGTGGTTCGGGTGCAGGTAAGAGTTTGTTCCTTGCTAACATCGGTGTTAACATGGCTGAGAAAGGCTTGAACGTAATCTACTTAACACTAGAGCTTGCGGAGAGTCTGGTTAGTATGAGACTTGATAGTATGACAACAGGCATTCCAAGTCGTGATGTGTTTAAGAGCATTGACGATGTTGAAATGAAAGTTAAGATGATTGGTAAGAAGTCAGGTGCATTCCAAGTCAAGTATATGCCATCGGGCAAGACAGCAAATGATGTACGTTCGTATATTAAAGAGTATGAAATTAAAACAGGCAAGAAGGTAGACGTACTACTGATTGACTACTTGGACTTGTTGATGCCAGCAAGCACAAAGGTTAGTGCAGAGAACTTGTTTATCAAAGACAAGTACGTATCGGAAGAGCTACGTAACCTAGCAATGGAATTGAACACAGTGTTTGTTACAGCGGCACAGTTGAACCGTGGTGCTGTTGAAGAAATTGAATTTGATCACTCGCACATCAGTGGTGGACTTAGTAAGATCCAGACAGCAGATAACGTGTTTGGTATCTTTACATCAAGAGCAATGCGTGAACGTGGACGCTATCAGTTACAGTTGATGAAGACACGTAACTCGAGTGGCGTAGGACAAAAGATTGATCTAGGCTTTAACTTAGACACACTACGCATTGAAGACTTAGGTGAAGATGATGAAGCTAACGGCGGATATAGCAGTGCGCCACAAGGTGGGTCAAGTGTACTTGATAGTATTAAAAGAGGCGGCGGCACCAATACACCAGCTGAAGCTGTTAACACTGATCCTAGCGACGGCAAAGGTATTGGTAAGGTAAGAGCGCAAACTGATTCAAGCAAACTAAGAGATTTTCTAAACAATCTGGAAGACGAGTAACTATTGAGATATTACTTAGGACAGTGCGAATACAAATGGAACCATGCACACAAAAGCATGGAACACATATGGATAAGGCGTGAACTAGGTGACGAACTTTACAAAACTGTAGAAAGCAACAACTGGGAATGGCATCTGTTACGTAGTAGCAGTACAAGTTTGCCTGGAGATGTATACTGCCGCTGTGATATATATGTAGACGTTGCCGACTCAAAACAAAGCACGTTGTTTGCACTCAAGTTCAGCCAAGCAACGCCTATTGAAGAATTATAGAAAGGAATACAAATGCTTAAAGTTATTGACAACTGGTTAGGCGACGAAGATTTAGTAAGATTTTTAGAGCGTCAATTTATGTACAAGACTCCTCATTATTATATCGAGTATGCTGATAGTACAAATGCTCCTAGTAGTATATTTGGTAAGAATGACAATCAAGAAACTGATAGTCAAATATTTTACTCAACTGATTTTAATCCTGAAGAATTAATTATAAAATTTATTGTAATTAAAGCGATGGAAAGTATTGAAGAACTTTATAATATACCAAGCGATAGATTGTTATGTGAACGTGCTCATCTAACTGTGCAGCACCCGGGCCAGGATATTGAACCACATAGAGACGGTGGAGATATTACTGCTGTGTATACTGCTGCATGTCCGGGCGGTGGTGAGTTTATTTTTGATATGGAATATGGAGAAGAAACTTTTGAGTTTGCAAAGAATCGATTGTTTGTATTCGACGGCAAACAAACACACAGAGCACCTGCTGCTGTAGCAAAACGTCCTCGTGTACTTTTAGTTATGAAGTTTGGAATTGCAAATAAATAGTGTATGCCCAGACTAAGTTCACTTGCTCAAAAGAGCCTAACAATACTAGGAACATCAAAAGTTGTAGTTGAAGAAACTGCAACCATTCTTGATGTAGATATTTCCTCAAGAAGTTACAATAGTAACTCATTCCAAATAGGTGTCGGAGACGATAGAGAGCCAGACCAAGCAATTACAGTAATTGACGGCGGCACTCAACTAATCGGATGTCAACAACCAAACATACTTGTGTATGACCTTGGATCAAGATATACTGCAAATAGTTCTACTACAAGTGCTGCTACTATAGGTCCTAGTGATGCAAACTGCCCATTTGGATTTGCAGGATTTAAAACAGTACATATGAGTAGAGACGGTGTATACCTTTTTGCTGTTGAATATGATCCTCCCAGTAACTTTGCATTATGGCGAGCAGAACTACAAACACCTTTTGATATAACAACAGCAGCCAACTGGACTGAGAGTGCAGGAGCAGCTAGTGTTGAACCTTTTGCTATTAGACTAAGTCCAAGCGGTGCATACTTTTATTGTGTTATCAACGGTGAAATACGTATGTGGGACTTGGATGACTTTTGGGACGTGAGCGGAATAGATCTAGATACGCCCGATCGAACTCGTAACTACAACACCGCAGATACTCTGCTTGACGGTGCACCAGGTGACATTGCATGGAGTGATGACGGTACAGAATTATTTGTTAAGACAGGTACATACGGACAGTTGCGTATATACAATTGTGCAAACGCATGGGATCCAACAGATGTAACAAATGCTGGCACAGTTGATATGAGCAGTGGCATAAGTGCATACCAGTTTGGTACAGGCTCTGGACTGTGGCTCGAAGCGAACCAAGGCAAAGTTTGGTGTACAGGACAGGACGTTAATAATAATGTATGTTATGTGTATGAATACACAGTGCCCACAGCAGCACCTGCAACACCGTTTTACTATCCACTAACTAATTCAGCAACAGACCCAACACGTTCAAGTTGGCGCAGTAGTCAAACAGGTTATTCATTTGTAGCCAATGACGGCATTTATACAGATAGACCTATCACAAGTATGCAGGGTGCTTTTTTACTTCAGACTGTAACTGACACTGATCTAGATGACTGGGACGTAAGCACAGTAGATACGTTTGCTAACTGTTTTCAATTGGGCAATACAAATTTATATCTTGGATCATGGGACGTTAGCAATGCTAGAAATATGAGCAACATGTTTGCAGACAACACCAGGTACAATCAGCCACTAAACGGATGGGAAACTAAAAACGTAAAAACGTTTGAACAGATGTTTTATGGCGCATCCGGGTTTAATAGACTACAAACTATGACGGACTGGAACACCAGTAGATGCAATAACATGACTAGAATGTTTGACGGTACTGGTATTACTGCTAATGTTGACCTCAGTGGTTGGGAAGTTGATCGTGTAACTGAATACCTTCGCTTTGGTGCCACAGCAGCAGCTGGTGCTAGTTGGACTTGGGCAAACTATCCGAGATTTAATTTTCCTATTCCTAAGAATTGGGATACTATAGGCGATTGGGACACGTACACTCCTACGTTTGGCAGTATCAGCGATGCAGACGGAACTATAACCACAAACGCAGATGGATCTATTACTATTGAAGATCTCAATGCTAGTAGTTGTTACATATTCCAAAACTTTGATATGGGCACCTTTGGGCCGCCGAACAATGAGTCATTCTCGGATTGGTTTGATGGATCAACCTATGTGTTTACTGCACTAGTAAGTGGCATGACTAATCCTGCAAGTGATCTAACAACGCCTAGACTGAGAGTGCGCAATCCAGACAGTACTATTACATATCTTGACTTTCCTATCAGCAGCGCAGTACCACTGAACCAAACAGTAGAGTACACAGGAGAGTTTACCATAAGTGACACAGCACTACAGGGCGATTGGGAACTGCATCTCTACATAGACACACTGGGCACAAATCAAAGTGTGACGGTCAACAGTTGGACCATACGTCAAGGCACACTGCCTGCATACACAACTGTATGGCGTGACAAGTTTGGTGTACGACCAACTGTAAGTTTCAACGCAATTGACACAGTACTTAATGTATCAGGAACGTTTGACACAGTACCTCCTGCGCCGTTTGCACTGGAAACTGAAAACAACATATTCATGTATGCTAGTGCTATCACAGCCAACACAGGCACACGCATGGACTTCGCAGTAGACAAAGACTCAAGTCTTACCACACTGGGCGATCAAGTGAACCTCATACAAGTGTATACTAATCAACAGTTGGGCGGACTAGCCAACAACTACTCATTTGTGAGCGGCGCAGGCGCAGGTACAACCAGTCACTTATTCGCAAGTGATCAACTGGGCATGGAAATACGTGCAACTGTTGCACCAGGATCAAATCAAATCGTAACTGAAGCTCGTTCAACAGATGGCTTGCGCAAACGCATGGGACCACAAGATGCAGCTGATATTTTTCCTATATCAATCAGCTACACATATGCTATCACTGGAGGAACCAATTCAGCGACACAGGGTGTACGCAAGTGGGACAGACCAGATGCGTTTGGTTATGCATGGGACGTACCTGCAGACGGTCAATGGGTTACGATCAGTCAAAATGGATTCGCAGACAATCTAGGCACAGCTATTACCATTACCAACATAGGCAGTGCGTTTGATGACGATCTTTGGATCAGCCTAGGCGGCTACACAAGCGAATAAACTGT
>Ga0233432_10004948_pt1 | contig 11696 bp, 25 predicted proteins | sample SI_122_August201_6_FD_179870 | JGI IMG/M metagenome (GOLD analysis project Ga0233432, IMG submission 179870) | Seawater microbial communities from Saanich Inlet, British Columbia, Canada - SI_122_August2016_10_MG | ecosystem: Environmental > Aquatic > Marine > Inlet | place: Canada: British...
TGGGGATACTCCTGAGCCAGTAGAAATAAAGAATATATCTCTATCAGTTAAGTCACCAGGTAGAGTAAATATGCCCATAGGACCTCTATACATAAACTCATCGCCTACCTTAGCCTCTTTAAACAGATACTCTGACATTGCTCCTCCTTCTAAATAAGTAATAATTAATTCTAATCTATTAGTACCATCAGGCCAAGACGCTACTGAATAGTTCCTTACTACAGTGCCATCCATTCCAGGCTTTGCTACTAACTGTACCAATTGTCCTGGTATAAAGTTAAGCTTATCGTATAAAGGATCTTCAAATATGAACCTCCAATTTTTTTCTGTTACTTTAATAATGTCAGTTAAAACTGCTACATTCATAGTTTGTTATTTAGGTTTTTAATAAATTCAATAATAAAAATACCCATAGTAATAGGCCAAAAGGTGAGATGAGTTAGTTTCTCTCTAAGGCTAAAAGGTTCTCCGTATTTCTCTTCTAAGTTATTAGTACAGAACCAATCTAACCATTCTGTCCATGCAGTACCAATAAGAATGTAAATAGTAACATTTGTTAGCATAGTGGTATAATGTTTGAGTTAGTAAAAAGACAAGGTATCATCTCCTTACCCGAATGAGTAATAGGGTAGCTTTTTGATACATTGTTCTTATTTAATTTTAATCCTTCATCAAATCCAAACCTAACCACACAGCAATTGTCATTAAGGTTAAAGTTAGGGACAGGAACCGGCCATGGTTCTTGAAAGAATACATTTATCTCTGAGTTTATAAGCTCTATAAATTCATTTAGTTTATCAGATTTAGGAAAACCGTTCATAGTATATGGCTCGTCATTGCTTCTTGCTACAACTATCACCCTATCGTAATTTTTATCGTTGATAAGTTTAGCAATATTCTCTACTATACTATCGTCGGTAAAAAAGTTAAAGTTAAAATGTAATTTACTATCTTGAATCCTAACATAACCGAATTGATATGTCTGTTCCGGAAAGCCATCTAGTAATTCATTCTCATTTAAAATTGTTAGTGCATCTTTAATCATCAAACATCATCATAAATTTATTATAAAAATCTTTAAACAGAGGGTCAGACATTTTATGTTCTGAGAACCCTCCTTTAAGGTGTGTGATAAAACTACTATAGTTTAAGCTGTAAGTATGTAACTTCTCTCTCTTCTTATAGCTTGGATTATCATGCTTAGGTCCTAGGTGCTTATACTTTAACCCATTTTTTAAACACTTGAGTGTAGCTCCATGATTGGTATCACCCCAAAACCAATCTACGTAATAATCTTCAAAAAACGACTTTCTAGTTAAGAAAAAATAACAATCAGCAAAGTCTAAGTCTTTAGTTTCAACGTACCCTCCATCGAAAGGTTTTATTTTATAGTCGGTAATAAACTTATCTAGTACTTCCTTATGAGCGATGTAGGTAGTTAAATTTATCTTCTTACCGTCAATACTTATGTACTCATAATCATCTTCTTCTAGCTCTTTTATTAAATCTTCGATACCAGATTTATGATAGTATATATCGTTATGTTGAAGAACTATATAGTCATACTTTGCGTTTTCTATACCTATATTATAAGCCATAGACACCCACATCGTCAAAGTATTGAAATTATCTATATCGTATTTATCAAAGTTTTTCTGCTTCTTAATTTCTTCTATTGGAAGGTACTGCCATCCTTTTACTACCTTAACATTAGGAAGGTCAACTTGAGGAAATGTATTAGAGTTATCGACAATAATAATCTCTTTTTGAAACTTATGTACTTTATTTATATTCTTAATAGCAGCTAAAGTAGCTTCCTCAATCTTACTATCATCAGTATCCTTCCATAATGATAGGTTAATAGGATCTTTAGTACTATAAGTACAGTAGGGTATAATAAAACTTACCATTCTATTCCGTTTATCTTTATTGCTTCTTCTATTGTAATGTCAGGGTGCTTATTTAGAAGTTTATTATATAGCCTATCTACTTCAGATTTAAGCACATCTGAGTCTTGTATATATTTTAGGTAACGTCTAACAAAACCTATCTCATCATCAAAGTATCCATCGTCCCATCCCTTCGCTTTATATGGATTAATTATATCGTGCCTGATAAGCTCTACTTTAAGAAACCCGTCGATTTTTTCAGTATATCCGATTAGTTTATCAGCAGCATGTTTCAATCCTGTATGGTATCTAAAGTAATCGAGTTTTTTATAGCCTTCTGAAATATAATCAGCTCCAGCTTCATTTAATATTATAAACTTATCCTCTATTTTTTCGTAGTTATGGTCATCGTCAACTGGTATCGTTCCAATAGTGTTCTGATCAATAAACATACATGGCTTTCCTCCTATATTTTCTACTAGTTTTAGAGTCTTATCAAACTTATTAGAATCTATCTTAAAATTAATATCAGGTCTTAGCATTAAAACCAATTCGTACTTAAGCTTGTGTTTACTTCTATAAGCCCTTCTTAGTTCATTGCTGTTCTGTAGTGAATAGAAATATTTTTTAAGAGTAGGATTTCTATCTTCATAAAGCAACTCTGGTTCTTCAACTAAAAGTAAAGCTTGAAACTCTTTGAACCTGTCTAACTCTATTTGACTATGAGTATAATCATCATCCCAAAAGGTACCAAAAACATCTACATCGTAACCTCTGTTAGTCAAAAAACTTACTAATCTTCCAGTAGATACATTAAGTTCCCATTGCCTTAATTGTCCGAAATACTCTATTGCTATTCTTTTTTTCATACTCCTACCCAATTTAGAGGCGTACCATCTTCATAGTAGGTATAAGCCTTAATTACCTCTCCATCTTTTAACCATACCTCAGACTCTTTAATTGAGTTGCTATGATAAAATGTCCATTTACCTATCATAGTAGAAGTTAGGTTAAATTTACCTTTAGCTCTAATCTGTTTAGAAGTAAAGTACTCAACATAATCTATGTCACTCTTATTATGCTGGTAAGTAGATTGCACAAGTCCATCTTCTAATTCTGCGTAGTAATTTATAGAGTGTTTAACATATCCATCTAGGTACCATACCTCGCTTATTCTATTACCCTTATAATTTAAAGTAGTATGTCTATCTAGTTCATATTCTATTCCATCGTCAGATATGTAGTAATGAATCTCTGTAGCTGCCCCACTCTCATTATGATTAGATATACTTTTATAGTACTTACCTTTGTATTCTGAGAGCAACGTTTCTTTGTACTTATTACCATTGGTATGGTAGTTAGTAATCTCAGAAGGTTTCTCATTTTTATACTTAATCCTTTCCCATATCTTAGACTCAACTCTAGTATAAGGTTCTCCAGTCACTGTGTAAGTTTCTGATTCAACTAACCAATCTGCTTTGTAAGTCTCTTTTAATACTAATTGTCCATTTGGAGCATAAGTAGATTTAATAGTTTTAGTCTTACGTATTAAATCATGAGGCTCTCCATTATTATGTCTTAGTAATGATTCTTTCTTTAGGACTTCTAGTTCGTATTCATCTACAGAGGTTTCTTTCCATAATAAGAAATCTTTATACTCTTTATCATTTTCAAATAAAACAGTATTGGACATTACGTTAAGTACACAGTCATCATTATAAGGAAGTAGTCTGTACATCGATACTTTCTGCTATTAGTTGTTTATATTTTGTTGTTGACCATCCGTGGTCTCTATTCATATAGTGAATAGGAATCTTTAAGTTGTCACCAGTAAAAGGTTTACCTATATAATCATCTCCTAAGAACCTTATATTGAATTCACCCATTTTAAGTAAGTCTAGTAACTGCTCTTCATAAGTGTACCTTATAACATCGTCAACATATTTAATTGACATGAGCATTTCTTTTCTGTCATCTGCTGATAGTATAGGTTTAAGTTTATGAGGTCTTTCTATAGAAGGATCAGTATGTAAGAGTACTATCAAGCAATCACAATTCTGTTTCATCTCTTTGAACATTGCTATGTACCCAGGATGCATTACATCGAAATTGCCTGCTATTACTCCTTTTATCATTTCCATAAAAATTGTACACCTAGAAGAACTAAGCATAAGATTAAACTTACAACTGTTTTAGTATTCATACCTTCTGCAAAATGGTAATTAACCAACCCTGCATAAATTATCATACCAATACTAAACCCTATAAACCTAGCAGGCCATAAAAGATCTCCTGTTCCGGAAACAGTAAACTTAGTACCGTACATATAGAAATAGGAAAGTATAATTCCAAATGCTGCTACAAAGAACTCATTCTTTCTGAACCATTCTGTGGACTTTAAAAACTGTCCGTTAAGCTGGTAGAAGGTAAACAAGTGTGCACATATGAAGCAACCCATTCCTAATATTAAATCTGGTACTTTCATTTAACTATAAATCTTGATGTAAGTATTACCATCCATACTCTTAAGATTCTTTTTTATAGATCTTCCTCTAGGTTTACGCATTAACCTTTCGTATTGGTAACCCTCTACATTAATATGATTCCCTGGTATAACTAAGTCAGCTACTTTAGCGTTAATTTTAACTGAGGGGATATAATATAATTCGTCTATCATTTTATTTGTTTTTACAATTATCATTATGTTTATTAAACCATCCACCACATTTACATTTAATATAGTATGTAGTAGTAGCTATGATTGGGGAAGATGCAATGGCAGTCCAAATATTAGGATGCCAATGCTCTCCACAAAATCCTGACACGTGTCTAAGTACTTCTATCATTTAGCAACGTCTCTTGTATCTAATAGCCAGTCAAAGAATTTATTCTGACTTTCTAAACTATAGAATGACTGGTCATGGTTGTTACGCATACTAATCTTTCTAAACTCATCAGCAGTAACTCCTGCTGCCGATAGATACCTACTAACCGTAGCTACTTTTAGATTTGTAATTCTAGCTAGTTCGATTTTGCTTCTCATAGTTAAATCGACAGTTCTAGTCTTTTTTGATGTAAGACCAGGAAACATTTTTGTAATTGCATTTCTCATATTTGTAACCTTTATTTATTTATTTATTTAATTATTTCTACATCTGTCCAGGCAGCTAAGTGTACTACCTCTCCATTATCTCTAGTACAGTAACTGTACATTCCGTCTACATGGCTGAAGTTAAGAATCTCTTCTCCCTCTACCATTGGTGAAGAAGGAGGGATCTTAATATCCCCCACTACTTTTATCCTGCTATTTCTAGGTACGTTATATAATTCCATTATACTAAAGCTGTTGCTAGTTTAAATAACTCTTTATTAACCTTAAGATCCTTCTCGAAAGACTTAATCTTTCTAACCTTACGAACTTTTGCTCCTGTTAAAGCAGCGTGGAAGTCTCCTTGAGTAATCTTCTCTTGAACTACGTTAAATACTCTCCATAGATCATCTCCTTCATCTTCCTTACGCTTAGGATCTAGAATATCGATAATAGTTTCATCGTCATAGTTAAACTTCTTAGCCTTCTCAGTACCAGGCTCAATACCAGCTCTAATCAACATAGCATCTAAAGCTAATTTACTTTTCTCATCTTGAGTAAGAACTCTCTGCTTCATCTGATTAAGAACTTCTACCTTATTAGGAAGATCAGCAACAGCTTGATTAACTACACCTCTCAATTCACTAAAGGTATATCCTTTATGCTTGATCTTAAACTCACTAAACTGCTCATCAGCAACGACTAGTCCATTCGAACAAACTAATCTAAAGATACCAACGCTAAACTTAAACGCTTGCATACCATCATGAGAGTTAGTCATAATAATTCTAGGAAAAGAATCATCACCATCTTTACCTGTAATTTTAATATCTGGATTCTGGAAAGCAACCATATGCTTACTAAAGATAGTAGATTTACCTCTACCTTTTCTCTGAGCAGCTTGAACTGGTTTCCAACCTAACTTATCTAAATCATCTACAATCGTTTCAGTATTAACGAATAGATACTTACCACTAACTTCAGGGTTAGTAGGTGCTTCTGCGAATGCCAATGGGCAAACTTCTTTTAATTGTTCCTTAGTCATATAATCTTGCTGACCTTGAAAACTTAACATTACATCTGACATATTTATAACCTTTTAATAATTAATATACTTAAATATACGAAATTTATCTTTGTGAGGCAACTATTTCTTTAGAAAGTTTTAACTGCTTCTAATAATTTCCACGTATCAATACACTCATCAGTTCTATTTTGATCATGGTAGTGATCTAAACAAGACTGCAAAGCAGTTTCCCATTGATTTTGAGGTAAAGATATCTCATATACCATCTCTACTCCATCAAATGATATTTGAAATAGATCAGCGCTCTTTTTTCTATCAGAGACTGCATGTTCTATTCCTTCTACTATAGCATCAGTAACTGCTGTAGTCTTTTTTTTAAACAACACCTCAAACTCTTCCGTACTCTTAAAATGTATTTTTTTCATTATCCTCTGCTTCCTGATACCTTATTAGCATTTTCGTAATAAGGACTATTAACTATCTTTTCATTCCATTCTCTCTCTACTGCAATATTAGTACCGAACATGTAGAGCGGAAGATTATCACAGTCAACAGTTATCCATTTGATATCTTTCATATCCTTCATACCTAAACCTGGTTGACGTTCTGGTTTAGTAAATCGTCTATGACCATCGAATGATCTAAATTCTCTAGAGGTAGTTCTATACCACGTATCTTTGATCTTAACTTCCAGTACTGCTTCAGTAGGGAAGTCATATCGCATCTTTTCTAAATGTCCTCTTTTTTCAGCCATTAAAATTTCTCTGCTAAAAGTTTGTCGATATCTTCTCTTGATTGCCATCCAATAGGTTCAGCGTCACCTACCATTACTTCAAAAGAAGCAGCATCTTCTACGCTCTCACATATTGCTCTATTGCCTCCTCTAGAAGAACTGTACATACCTTCTCCACATACTATAGAAATTCGTTCGCCTTCGTTAGTGAATACCTGAGCCATAATTCCTTTTACGACTGGGTGTTTGATAAATCCTAAGTTTTTAAACTTCATAACCTTTATTATTTATATCTAAATATAAGAAAATTATAGCAGGGAAGCAACTATTTTACCTAGTTTCTGTCCAATAACTTTCTGTGTTCCTGCATCGTAATGCTTACCGTCAAACTTTCTCCAGTAGCTATCGTTTCCTAGTATTGAAGCTATATCGCCTTGGAAAATAAGTAACGGTAAGAGATCTGTTAAGTAGGGATTGAGCTTAGGATTGTATAACTCTTCCGGAAAGTCTTCTGTATGAAAGTATATAAACTTACCTCCTCTATTTTCTACAAACTCTTTTATCAACATTATATGAGCAGCAAAGTTTAGCACTGTCTTATTAACTAAGGTAGTATCTGGATGAGTTTGAAAGAACGTTAGAGTTTCAGTTACTTTAGGTACTCCGCATAGAATAAGAGCACCTTTTAGATCTTCATCATGTAAGTTGTTTATAATATAAGGAAGAATATCTGTAACATACTTAACATTAGAACCTAACAATTCATACTCTACATTCAGATGAGAGGCTATATACTTTCCAAAGCTATTATCAAACATCAGCTTCTTTCTCTGCTCTTGCTGTGGAGTTATTTTTGGTCCTAAGTCTTTATAGAACTTTATATATAGTTCACCCAAATTAGGATAAGCTTCTTTAATCTTCCTTGACCATAAATGTGGTCTGTAGTCTTTAGAGACTGGTCCTAGATGGCTAAATAACTTTGGCCATTCTGAACCAGCCCCAGACATATGTGAATCACCTACTAATAATAACTTTTTAATACTCATATAAATTTAAATTATAACCATTAAATAGAGTCATATAGGAAGTTAACTCAGTACCAAATCCATCTGCAAATACTTCTCCTTTCCTAAAAAACTTTTTGACGTTACCTTGACCAGCTAAGTGAGCTGCTGCTAGTACACCTGATTCAGTAATGTAAACTCCATGAACGACTGTACCTTCATGTTCTTCTATTAATTTACGAAGTTTTTTTCTATTATGCAACAATAATTTCTGCATAGCTTTCTCCTGAATGTATGGACTATTTAAGAATTCATCCTTCGTAACTTTGAATCCTAATCCTTTTAAAGTAGCACTACCAAATTGGTACCTACCTAAATATCCATATACATTAACGATATCGTATCTGTTTCCAGATTCTCTATGTCCGATAGCTTCTAAGAACTCTTTGTGTCCTTTCCTAACTATCACTACTTCTGTTTCTGGAAGTAGTTCTACCTCTATGATTGTAGCTGGTTTAGCTTGTAATTCTAGAGGAGTACTATAATTATAACTTCTATTGACTGATGCGAATGCCATAAGAGTGAACACAACTATAGCGCATAAGGTAATCTTTTGAAGTTTTTTCATAAAATAATTATTAGTTAAACATATCAAGGAAGCTAGTTCCTATCCTTTTTTCTCGTAACTTTTCATTACGTTCAGATTGCTTGACTAGGTCGTCAGCAACTTTTCTTTCAAGAGGTTTCTTCTTTTTCCAAGTAGAAAATTTATTTTTTTCTTTTTTGGCCATGGTTATAAATAGTTTTATAATCTTGAAATATACTCTTCACCGGGTTTTTCTTCTTCATATAGTCCTAACTCTTTAAGATGCTCTATATGATGCTCATCTAACTCCCAAGAAGGTTCTTCATCTTTTGTTCTCACGTAGTCTTCCATTGCCTCTGCACGTTTCTCATCTATAGGAGAAGCTGCATAAAGAAAGGAATGATTGTAGCAGAGAAACTCTAAATTTTCTAAGTGCCAATTTTTTTTATTGCCATCTTTAAAGTTAAGTATAACCGGTATCTTCTGGTCAGTGACTCTTCTTTCAGCAAATCCACACTTAGCACAGACTTCAACTAACTTACCTTCACTTAGTAATCTTGCTTTAATCTTTCTAGGATCAAAGTGCTCAATAGGAACTCTACCTTCAAGTACGTCCATTAACGGAATATTATCTATACCCGCAATAGCAAATTTAGGTATACCTTCCCCAGCTTGATTCTTATGAGCTTCCAGAAGAGTAACTCCTTCTTCATTCTTGTACATTTTAGCGTACTTCTTATAATGGTTATAAGAAACATGAAGGTACCTGGCTGCTGCCATATTAGATCGAGTTACTTTCTGAGCTCTAACTATATCTTCTTTGGTAAGTATTTTACTCGGTGCTCCCATTTAGTTCTATTTGTTCTAGATGCCATGAACGACAATGTGGAGGGTTGTGTGAACCTTCCCATAGTAACTCTCCATCCTTCCACTCTTGTACATTCTCTACAGTTCCGTCAAAGTCTCTCTTGAACCATACACCATGCTCTTTTCCTTTACGGTAGTGACGTTGGTTGTTTATAATACCGTTATAGTGGAATTGATAGTTAGGTCCATCCATAAGATCATCCTTCCAGGTAATAATCTGTCTAATCTGTCCTGTAGGAAAGAAACCATATGAAGTACCGTCTGCTCTTTTACCGTCTTTAAATTCCATTTGCCACCTCAAATGACATCCGTTATCTTCTAACGATACTCCTTCAAGAGGATCTTCATAAGTCCACCAGACTTTAAATACTCCATTCTTTGGAGCATGTTCTGGAATCCATATTAAAGCTGATTGTGCTTTAACTGTACCATCGCTTACCCAACTCATACGTAGTCGTTTTCTTCTTCGTCCAAAGTATTATTAACTGCCTCTTTTACAGATTGAGATACTGCAAATTCATCTTGTTCGAAGTCTAAAAGCTCTATTGTAGCTTGTTTGTCTCCTTTGGCTTCTGCTTCAGCAAGAGCTATTCTTCTAGCTCTAGAAGCATCCATAATGATTAGGTCATTATACGTATGATCTCCTGAGCCTTCTACAGTTGTAATACCCACAACAGATTCTACTGTTGAACAGTTAACACAGAAGTTGTATCCGTATTTAGTTTTTCTAAGTTCAGGGTAAGGTTCGCCGCATTTCGGGCAAGGGATCATAACTAGGTCTTTTGTATTCATATAACGATTATTTATTTATACTAAATATAAGAAAAATAACGCAGGGAGGCAACTATTTGTACTCTTTTATTACATCCCATACTTCAGAAGGAGTCTTAAAGTTGACTATCACTTCTTCCTTTCCTTTCTCAACCGTAATGGTTCCGTCCCAACTCTTATCAGGGACTAGTTGGTATAGGTACATTTGTACTAAAGCAAGTTGCTCTTTGGTGAATACCATTTTAAAGCAATCTTCTACTACACTAAAGAATAGATCTTCATAAGCAGTCATATCCATTCCTATCTCTTCAACCATAAAGTCTCTTCTATCTTCGATCTTCTTTAAGTTGTTAAGTATCTTAATAAAGAGTTGCTTGTTCATAAATTCCTTATCTGGTTCTATGTATTTTATTCTGAATGAGACAGGATGTATTGAATGAAGTGTCTGTCTAATTCTCTTTTTTGGATCTATCGTTGCCATGCTTCTCTACAGTAAAAATATTATTAAATTCCTTTACAGGTAGCCTCTTAATCTTTGCAAAACAATTTACAGCTTCTTTTAAAGAACTAAATCTACCGTAGCTAATTGGTTCTTTCTTATGATCTGTATTGCTGTAGAATATATAACCTTTCATCTATTAAATCTCCTCCCCTGGTGTGTCTGTTCCTCCAGTTGGGTTTTGACCTGAAAGAGCTTTTCTAATTATCTTGTCAAAGTATTCAATGTAGATAAAGAATCCAATAATAGTCTTATCTTTTAAGTTTCTGTCTCTCTCTACTCTAAGTTCATACTCTGCAAGACCTGATTCTAATCTCTTCTCTAATTCGATAGCAATATCGTTTTGTTCTGTAGTCGTAATGCTACCAAACTTAGTAGGAAGGAATTGAACTTTTACTCCTTTCTTCTGAGGGTCTTCGTTTGTATCAATCTTTAACATGAAGGTATGACCTGCAAATTTTATCTTAGCAGCCTCGTTGATCAAGCTTCTTACGTATTTTTCTATTTTGTCCATAATGTAATATAAGAAATATAATTGGTATATACAAATAAATATCAGCCAAATAGCATTTGTTTACCAGAAACATTTGATTCGTTAATTAATCTATGAGATGATATAGCTCTGTTGCGGCTAAATTGTTCAACAGTCCATTCATAACTCTTGTCCGTTTCGAAAGTAATCTCTTCTATTGAACCATCTAGGTGAGTAAATTCAATTGTTATCTTTTTCTTCATATCTGTTAATTTGTATTTCTAAGTTACCTAGCTTAAATTTACCTTCTTGAGGTTTATTCTGAGCTAGTATAGCATTTACCTGTCTTATATAAATATAATCTTGTTGAGTAAACGTATTTCCATCTACTCTTATATCGACATCAGCAAATGCTCCATCTCGGTTTATCTTACTGTCTAAATTAATAACTGTTCTAGTACCTTCAGTTGCAATATACTCTTTAATATCACTTACAGGACCATCGTAGTAGATACTATTTGCCCATGGTTCTAATAATGCAAGTTTATCTGCTGTACCGTTAAATAATCTAATCTGTTTATCGTACCGAGGATTAATAATAGGGTACTGTAGAGAATCATTCTGTATCCAATCACCCCACTTACGTATGTACTCTCTTTCACATCTAGACATAATATCTTTATAGTCCGGATTCTCTTTTCCTACTCCGTTATTCCATCTGTGCCCTCTACAGGTCATATGGTACACTAAAGAATCTCTA
>Ga0233432_10004949_pt1 | contig 11693 bp, 8 predicted proteins | sample SI_122_August201_6_FD_179870 | JGI IMG/M metagenome (GOLD analysis project Ga0233432, IMG submission 179870) | Seawater microbial communities from Saanich Inlet, British Columbia, Canada - SI_122_August2016_10_MG | ecosystem: Environmental > Aquatic > Marine > Inlet | place: Canada: British...
CTTTGCCGTTGTGTAATCGTGATAGGGGATGGTTGGTCGGGCGACCAGGTCGGTCGCAATGTTGACGATGGCGCCCTGTGCCCGCCGCCGCATGTCGGGCAGGACGGCTTTGCACAGGCCATGGGTAGATAGAAGCGCTCCATCGATCTGAGTCTGGTAATGAGACCAGTCCAGCTCCCAGAACATCTTGCGGTTTTCCGGGTCAAACACGTAAGGCCGGAAAGCGTTGTTCACCAGAATGTCGATCTTCCCGAAAGTTTCCAGCACGTTATTGACCAGTACTGGAACGGCCTCGCTGTCAGTCACGTCTGCCTGGAAAGCCGATGCATCGCCGCCGGCCTGTCTGCACGCGGCCACCACCGTTTCTGCAGCATCCGAATTCTGCAGGTAGTTCACGGCGACCGAAGCGCCTTCGGCGGCGAATGCCTTTGCAATGGCAGCGCCAATACCGCGGCTGGCGCCGGTGACGAGAACGACTTTGTCGGTGAAATCCATTGCGTTACCTGTTCGGCTTCATGGGTGTGTTCGGGTGTTCAATCTGCGTAGGGCGCCAGAGTATCTGCGGCGGCCTCGGCGGATCGTTCTATTTCCGTGATGCTTACGAGATCGAGCAGATTGAACCGCCCGTCATGATGCCAACCGGCCTCAGGCGCTGTCATGTGCCCGATGGCGCTGATCCGGGTAACCCCTGCGATCCCGAGCGCGGTCGACAACGCATAGAGTTCGGCCGGTGGTGCGGCGATACCGACTGTCTGCAGCAATGCCTTATAGGGTGCTATCCGCGGCACGATATCGGCAAGCGCGTCGACGGCGACAATTTTGATCGTTCTGTTCAGTCCGCTGGGGCTGAGATCTTCCGTGTCATCAACGAAGGCGACGCTCCATGCGCTATCTGCATTTCCGATCAGGCCGCGGTTTTCGCTGGCGAATGATTTGATCTCTTCGCCGTGACGCCAGGCCGCCATGTCGCGTGCTTCGCCGATGGACAGGGCGCGTCGGGGATACTTTTTCTCGAACGTCTCGAGTTCATGGGCAAGGTATTGGGCGAAATCCTGCGGTGATATGCGGCCATTCCGTTCCACGAAGAACACGTGAGGTGAATAACATCCCTGCTGGTCGTAGCGCACAACATCATATGCTGCCTGATGCGCTGTATCCGCCGCCTTCTGCGTATCCAGCGCCGCCCTGGAAATCGCGCCGAAACTGACTTTGTGGCCATAGGCGAGATAACGGGTTGTGACGGGGACGCGGTCCCGGATAGCGCTTAGGGATTCGTTACCGCCATAGGCGAGCACAACGTCGGATTCCTTGAGCAGAGCCTCTTCGCGGGCGGTGTCTCCGCCTTTCCACCAGACGACGGCAAAGCAATCCGCGATTTCGGGAGCCACCTCTGACAGGACCTGTGCGAACCAGCCGGCGAAAAGGGGCTCGGCGCTCGGAACCTTGCCGATATTTCCGGCTTTGACGAGCAGGCCGGATACAAGGCTCCAAACCGGTATGCCGGGCACATTGCCGGCCCAGATGTGGGTCAGGATATCCGGGCCGAAGGCGCGGGCGAAACCTCCTTTCGGCATTGGCTGAAAGTCGTCCAGGATCAACTGGTTGGCGAAATCCTCGGCCGTGAATTTCTGTAGTTCGGGCTTGCGGAATATTTTCAGGTACCCGGTCAGGCCCAATCGGATCATCTCTGCATCGTAGCCAGTGACGATGGGCAGGATCTCTTCGGCTTTTCGCCGGTAAGGATCTTTGCGGTCGAGCAGGCGAGCAACCGCGCGGTCGATTATGTCGATGATCTGAGAGATCGTCAGGGTTTTGAGGTGGTCCCGGCTTGCGACCCGGACCCGTTCGGCCATCGTCTGCATCTGGGTATCGGTCAGTACCGGCACGGCGACTTCCAGCGGAGCATCTGCGCCGCCGAAGCGCAAAATTTGCCAGTCGACCTCGTCATCTGTCAGACCCGGGAGATAGCCGGCGCGCTCTGTCATGTGCGGATCATCTCCAGTTTATGCCTGTGCGGCTTTTAGGAATTCCTCGACCGCCATCGAGCATCCTTTTGCTTCCGCGCCGTCCGCGCGCCCAAGGAGCCGGAACCCGTCTTCGGTCTTGACCCCGGCATCTTCCGTCAGGATGGTCGACACGATGTTAAAATGGGCGAGGTCACAATGAACAAGGACGCCGGTTTCACCGAATGGAACGTCCTCACCTGTCAGCGGGTTGATCACGCGGCTGCGGATCCAGTGCGGGCCCGATTTAACTGACGGGGAGATGGCGTTTCCCCGGTCATAAAACTGAGTGCTGAGTTCCGTCATGCCGTACATGTTGATGCATTTTTCCCGTGGCACGCCGAAACCTGCTGCCAGTTGGTCGTAAAATTCATCGAGCCCGAGTTCACGCGACTGCCCCTTGAAGCCGCCAGTATCGAACATACGGCTGCCCTCGGGCAGCGCAAAGCTAAGTCCTCTCCGTTTCATCTCGTCCAGCAGCGGGACGAAACTGTAGCTTGCGCCGAGCATCGCATAGGGAGTGCCTGATATCTGTGCATGGTCGAGGGTTGCGAAGAGACGATCGTAGGCGATCCCGTCATCCTGCATCATGTAGCCGCTATCCGACGTGCCGAAATGGGCGAGGGCGAGTGCCAGATAATGCGCGAGCGAAGAATTTGGCATGACGGTTTCGGTCGGAAACAGAATACCCATGTCGATCCGGTCGCGATCAGGCATGAAGTACTGTTTGAAACCGCGGGTCATCGATGCGTCATACACCGACAGGGTCGGGTGATAGCTTTTGCCGCGCACGCCGCCGAGGGTTGTCCCGCTTGTCATGAATACCCGGGACGCGCCTTCCGGTGGACAGCAACTCAGCGTTAGCTCCTTGAAGGCATTGATCGGAACTGCCGGAATGTCGCGCCAGGATCTGGCGGTACGCGGCGTGCGCCCGCGCTGGACAGAAAACTGACGGAACGGCTTGTTGTTCTCGAATTGGTAGGCGAACAGCTGAAGTGCAACTTCGTTGAAAGCATCTTCGGATGCCCGGGCCTTTATATCGGGTTGATCGTCGTCTGCGGCAATGAATGCCAACAGCATCTCGATGATTTGGTCCTGTGTCACACGCCAGATATCCCTATGCAATCTATGGGACCCGGATTACTGGCGCAAAAGCGGGGGTGTTTTGCCTGCGCCGTTATTTCTGCGCGGACTTCCCGTTTCCCTACGCCGGCATAACCCGGATCAGGTTCTAAGGGTCGTCGCGTTGGCACAATCAGCGCCTGCCGACATCTCAGCTTCCTAGCGAAGCTCCCCAAGGGTCGTGCCTTGATTATGTCCTTGTCAGAAGTCTGGCACAAGACCCGCAATCCCGTGATACCGGGTCTTGAAGAAACGCACTTAACGGGGGAGAGTGATCGGATGACAGCAATAAGAAAATTCACCCGCAATAAACTGGCCGTCGGATTATTCGGGGCGAACTGTGACGGTGGCCTCGCTTGCTCGACGTTTCCCGAACGTTGGGAGGCAACCTGGGACAACTGCCGGGAGCTTGCAGTGCAGGCCGATGACGCTGGTATCGATTTCATGCTGCCGCTCGGCCGCTGGATTGGTTATGGCGGCGAGACAAACCATAACGGATCGAATTTCGAAACTATTGCCTGGGCGTCGGGGCTGCTGGCCGCAACGAAAAACATCATGGCGTTCGGGACAGTCCACGTCACCGCGCATAGCCCTGCGGTCGCAGCAAAGCAGATGGTAACGGCAGACCATATCGGTGGTGGCCGGTTCGGACTGAATATTGTCTGTGGGTGGTACCAGAAAGAATTCGACATGCTCGGCGTCGACCTCGGTGAGCACGAACGGCGTTACGACTTGGGCCAGGAGTGGATCGATTTGGTCACCCGTATCTGGACGGAAAAAGAGCCTTTCGATTTCGACGGAGAATTTTTCCAGACCAGGGGCACCGTCCTAAATCCGAAACCGGTCAGCGACCAGCGCCCGATGGTGGTTTGCGCCGGGACTTCCGGGCGGGGGCGTGAATTCGCCGTTCAGAACGCGGATATGCTTTTTCATACGTTCTATGATTTCGACAAGTTCCGCGAAGACAGTAAGTCGTTACGCCAGGCGGGCAGGGATGCGGGAAAAGATATCGGATTGTTCACGAATATCGGTGTCGTCTGCCGGTCGACACAGAAAGAAGCGGAAGAATATCATCATTATTACGCCGTCGAGCATGCCGATACCGAGGCGTGCCGGATCATGATGGTCGAACGGGGGATAGATACCAATGCAATATTGGAACAAGACCGCCAGCGGTTCCATTTGCGCGCAGCGACAGCCAATGGCGCAACGCCCGTGGTTGGAGATCCGGACAGCGTGGCGGAGCAATTGGCCCAGCTCTCCGAAGCCGGCTGTGATGCCGTCGCGATGGGACTGCCAAATTACCTGAATGATCTGCCGATCATCGTCGACGAGGTCTTGCCGAGGCTTGAAGCGAAGGGCCTGCGCCAGCCTGTACGATAGACGATGTCGCTTCCGAGGGTTCTCTTGGGGCAGTATTCAGTGGTGGGGGGGGCGTGTTATCTTGATCTGCTTTGCGCCGCTGATGATTTACCTCGTCGGTGTTTCGTTGTTCGACGACAGCATTACGCGCGGCCGTGCTATTAGCTCGGGCGCGGTGATCATTTCTTTCAGTCACCCCTTGGCGCTGCAATCGCTAACGAGCTTTATCCCTGTGCGATAAAATATTATCGGGAAATTGGTCTGAAAGTGGATATGGTCTCCGATCCCGACAAAGGCATCGGGAAATAATCCCGAAACATCAGAAGCGACAAGAGGTTCACTTATTGACCGCTAGTGTGGCGTGAAGGCGGTCGACGATAAAGTCAACGAACTTCCGCACCTGGGCCGAAGCCAGCCGTCCTTCTTGCAATAGTAAACCCAAGGGTAACCTCTGGCGCAATACCGGCAAGGGCAAGAGTAAATCGAACGGTAAACGGCAGGGCAAGAACTGTCGTTACCGGCCTGGCGGCAGCTATCCCAGCAGCTAGGGACGTTTCTCAGCCCGTTACCCAGATCGCCATTGGCAATTTGGACTAAGCAGGATTCGGTTTGCCCTGCTAGACTAGGGGGTAAATGCTTTCCGGGATGAGTATTATGCCTTCCAGACTAACCGCTTTCGGGGTCACCTTCGGGATCGCCGCCCTCATGGTCTATGTGCTGGTGACGGGTAGTGACCTGCTGATCCCGCTCGCAATCTCTATCATGATCTGGTACCTGATAAATGCTCTGTCCTGCATGTTCGAAGTGCGGTTGAAAGTCCCGGGCTGGCTTGCGTTGACGCTGTCGATAAGCGTGCTTGTTGTCGGGCTGGGTCTTATCGTCGAGATGATCAGCGGCAATATCGCGGCTGTTCGTACCGCTGCTCCAACGTATCAGGCCAACATCGAAAAACTTGTGGCGCAGGCGGTTGAGTTGGCTGGGCTGAAGGAGATGCCGACAATCGGGCATGTGATCGATCAGATAGATGTTCGGGCGTTGATCGGCGGTGTCGCGTCCGCCACGGCGAAGGTGGCCGGAAACGCTGGGCTGATTATCATCTATGTAATCTTCCTGCTTGCAGAGCAGCGAACCTTCAGGCGCAAGATAGAAGCGCTTTTTCCGGATGGAGATCGTCAGAAAGAGGTACAGGATATTCTGTCGGATATCCGGGATCGAACTCTGAAATACGTTTCCGTGAAAACCTCGCTTAGTCTGCTGACGGCGATTGTCAGTTACGTCGTACTCGCCGTTGTCGGCGTGGATCTTGCGATCTTCTGGGCATTCCTGATTTTTCTACTGGCATATATTCCGACGATCGGTTCGCTGTTGGGCGTCGTGTTTCCGGCCATCCTGGCGGTTGTCCAGTTCGGCAGTCTTGGGCCTTTCCTCGTCGTTACCATTGGTCTGGGGGCCGCCCAGTTCCTGATTGGAAACGTGCTTGAACCCCGGATGATGGGCAAATCGCTCAATCTTTCATCTCTTGTGGTGATTATTTCGCTCGCTGTTTGGGGCTCTATATGGGGTGTCACGGGGATGTTCCTGTGCGTGCCGATTACCGTTATCATGATGATTATACTAGCAGAATTTCGACAGACACGGCCGGTCGCCATCCTTTTGAGCGCTGATGGCCGGGTGTAACCGCCAATACCGAATATGAACTAATACCTCGAGCAGAGCGACCAGGCAGCTTATCGACGGGGTCACCGACGGTTGTCCGAGCGGCTTTTCCAGTTCGTTTCTATCAGCCAAAGAAGCCGAGAACTTGCCACCATAGATATTGCGCCGGCAGCATCACAAACCACGCAAGCGCGCACATGGCGAGCAACAGGTTCGTAACCCGGCGCATCGAGACGCCGCCGAGATGGGCGGCCAGGATTATGGGCGGGAACTGATAAGCGAATAGCGCCATCGCCCAACTGAGGGGTTGGGTCATCAGGACGGTCATCAGCGGCCAGCCCGTGGCAGCGGCGATATCTGTCGATAGCGATGTCATGATTGCCGGTTGCCCCGGGACCGTCGTTACAATGCTCATAGCCATACCGACCGCACTGACAATGACGAAGTTCAGAAAGTCTTCGCCCTTGGTCAGCGGCACGATGTCGAAAAGCGCACCACTTATATAGGTCCCGAGCCCTGCCTGGGCGACAAGGGCACCCATGCCGATAACGCCGGCAACGAAGAACCATGGCGCATAGGATACTTTGCCGACCATGAGAGATGTCGGCACCATGCCGACCCGCGGCAGCATGCAGAATACCGCGGCACCCAGCGCGATCCACGCTGGGGAAATTCCGTGAGCGAAATCAGTCAGCCAGAGCCCGAGCGCCGCCGTCAGCACCATGATCAGGCGGGTCTGGGCAGCTGATGTTTTTGCCGCTTCAATGTCTGTTTTACCGGGACCAATTTTATCGGGAAACAGAAAACGGCAGATTAGCGGGATGGCAATGATGGAGATGATACCGATCGGCGGGAAATTCGCGATCAGGTACTCGCCGTAGGTCACTTTGATGCCGTGAATGCTTTCGACCGCTCCAAGCCAGCCGAGGTTGGGCACCGCTGCCGGCAGGACGGCAAGGCCGGGATAGACCGACCCCGCCGCGACGGCCAGCGCAAGTCCGGCGCGCCCGCGGCTGCCCGCTGCGAACCCGACCTGGTCGGCCAGCGCCATGAATATCGGCATCATGATCACAATGCGTCCGGTATTCGAGGGTATCAGGAACCCAAGAACCGCTGCGACGACGGTGATTCCGAACAAAATTCCAAGGTAACTGCGTGGAAAAAATTTCAGTAGAACGCTTGCCAGCGTCTTGCCGAACCCGGTTTCCTGCACCGACGCACCGATTATCAAGCCGCCGAAAATCATCCAGACGGCAGCCGAATGGAAACCCGAAAATACCGTTGGAGCGCCGGCATCGGTCAGCACCATCGCCAGGAAAAAGAAGATGATTGCCGTGAAATATTCGGGGAATACACTCGTTGCCCAAAGCGCTATCGCGATACCGACAACGGCGGCGACGCGCATCATTTCAGGCGGTGCGCCCTCCGGCGGGGGTTGAAACCACAGGAAGATGCTGAGGGCTGCGGCAATCAACGCGATTGCCGGCCCGATAAAGGAGGACCGTTTTTCCATCAGGATACGTTTAAATTTATGCCGGGTGGTGTCAATGCACTGAAGTGCCGGGCGGCTCCGCAAATTTGCCGGTCAGGTTGATAGTCATATGGTGCCGTCTTCTGCGGCCGCCGCCAGCATGCATTCATGAGCCGCACGGGCCCGGTCAACAAGGCGCCCGGAGAGTAATGGGGGCGGAAGAGACTCCGGTGTATTCGAGGGAGGGTTCGCAAGACCGTCGAGTTTTTCCTGCGCCAGAAACGCCTTGCTGAGCTGCGCATGCCGGTCAGGCGTGACTGGTGCAAATGAGGTCTCAAACCGGCGGTTTACGGCAGACACGATGCGGCCTATATCTGACGTGACCGTCTCGAACGGGGCGATGACTTAGTGCTCCCGCAACGGGAGAAGGCTTTCATAATAAACGGCGTAGGCGCGCAAAAGGTCGGGCGCAGTATGGGTTGCGATCTTGGCCACGCCGGCGATGACGGCATCTTCGGGCGTGCGAACCAGCAAAATTGCGGGAATTCCGTATTTTGCCGCCAGAATGATCTGCGACGGCGAATGCACATGAGGGGCCAGGGCCATATCGCCTGCGCCGGAATTCAGGAACGCGAATACCGAAAAACTGTTCGCGGACCGGGGAAAGCCCTCGATGACCAGGCCTGTATCCGGACGGACGATACGCGTCCGGTCATTGATCGCGCCGAACACGGTATTAGATAATCGGGGGCGCCGGCCGGCCAATGTACGGCAGGTCCAGTGCCAGGGGATATGAATTTGCATCGCATTGCAGTATGCCACGACTTGACGACCAAGGTCATTCATCGGGGACGGAAATGAATAACGCGGAACTGATCGTTCAGATACTCAAACGGGCCGGTGTAACTCATGGCTTCGGCATACCAAGCGGCAATGTGCTCCCGCTGATGGACGCGATGCGCAAGCATGACCTGCCTTTCGTCCTCACAGCGCATGAAGGATCAGCCGGATTTGCCGCCGACGTTATGGGACGTATGACCGGAGCGCCGGGGCTTGGAATCGCCACGCTTGGCCCGGGGGCGACGAATCTCGCCACCGGCGTCGGTGATGCCTGGCTTGATCGGTCCCCGATGATTGCGATTACCTGCAATCTGAATACTGACCAGCTCGGTCGTCGAATCCAGATGTATATCGATCACCAGCAGCTTTTCGCACCGATTACCAAAGCAAGTCTTGTGTTGCGTGAGGGCACTGTTGCCGAAACGGTTGCCGAGGCCGTGCGGCTGTCGCTCACCGAGCCAATGGGACCGGTCCATCTGGATTTGCCGGAAGATGTCGCGGTTGCGATGGCGACGGAGACTCTTCCGGATCTGACGCCGCCGGTTCCCGTCAAAGCTGCTGATGATTCCGAAATTCAGACGGCTCTCGAGATTCTGGCTGCCGCGAAACGCCCTGTCGCAATTCTCGGCACCAACGCGATGCGGATGCGCGATATTGATCTGTTGTGCCGTTTTGTCGAGCGCCATGGTATCCCGTTCGCCAGCACGACGATGACCAAAGGGTTGATCGACGAGGATCACCCGCTCTCTGTCGGGTGTATCGAGCGCGCGAAGCGCCAGATCCAGAGGGAATTCCTGCGCGGTGCCGATCTGATCATCGGGCTCGGCTATGACACGATCGAGGTCGAGTACGAGGCATGGATTGGCGATACGCCATTGCTGCAGATCGATATCGAGAAAGTTGATATCGCGCCATCGGTCCAGTTGAAGGCAGAAGTGACGGGTGACCTTGATACGTCGTTCGCAACACTGACCGATGCAGACAGTATCGCCAATGACTGGCAGGAAAGTGATGTCGCGGCTCATCAGGTGGCGTTCCAGGCGGCGTTGCGTCCCGAAGTAGCGAATTTCGCACCGCATCATGTGATCGATGTGGTGCGCGATGTCCTGCCCAATGATGGCATTTTGACTTACGATGTGGGCGCCCATACGCATCAGATTGCGAGCCAGTGGAGGGCGCACGCACCGCGCCAGTGCCACATCACCAATGGCTGGTCATCGATGGGCTTCGGTCTGCCGGCGGCGATCGCGGCAAAAATCGCGCGGCCGGACCTGCCGGTCGTGTGCCTGATTGGTGACGGGTGTTTCCAGATGACATGCGGCGAGCTGGCAACGGCAAAGCGGGCAGGGATCACGCTCCCCGTTGTCGTACTCGACGATCGCTGGCTTGGTCTAATCCGTGTAAAGCAGGAACGCCGCCAGTTGTCGATTTACGGCACGGAATTGCAGGCGGAAGAGTACCGTGAACCGCCGGAACACTATTTCGGTGTGCCGGCGGTCGGCGTGCGCGACAGCGAAGCATTGCGCATAGCACTGCAGGCTGCGTTGCAGGCCGCAGGGCCCACTGTGATCGAAGCTGTTGTGGATTCCGCCCATTATTCCGAGACGGTTTTTGATTGAGCGAGGTTAACCGGCATCAAGGCGGCCGGTTACTTTTTTTCGTATACGTTTGAGCCTATTATCGGTTCAGGGAACACAGACAGGAAGGGAAACGAATATGTCCTACACGCTTGAACAACTCGGAGCTGACTGCCGCGCCGCGATGGACAAGGACCCAGGTCCGGCCGGGCGCGAAGAAGTCCGGAAGTTTATCGCCAAGGCCTGCGCCGACAGCGACTTCGTTGCTGAATATCTCGGGCCGGACAACATGACGCCGCGCCAGGTGATTTACGAAGACGACAAACACAAGTTCTGCATCCTTGCGCATGTCTATGAAGGCGCCAAGGGATCGAACCCGCATGATCATGGTCCCAGCTGGGCGATCTACGGGCAGGCGGTCGGCGTGACGACGATGACCGATTGGGAAAAGGTCGCCGAGCCGAGCGGCGACACACCCGGCAAGGTCAAGAAGGTCAAGGATTACGACATGACCCCAGGTATTGCGTATCTTTACAATGAAGGCGATCTGCATTCGCCGAGCCGGACTGCGACCACGCGGCTGATTCGCGTTGAAGGTCAGGATCTGACTGGTGTGAAGCGCGACAAGTACGAGGCCGTCGCTTAAAGCTGTCGCGTCCGTCTGAATTTAAAAGGGCCGGTATTTACCGGCCCTTTTTTATGACGCAGCGGTCAGCTGTGAAGTCAGTTTTCGAAAGGCAGGCCTGCATATTGCTCGGCGAGTGCCGCCATCGCGCGCTCCGATTTGGCAAGATAGGCAAGCTCGTCTTCGCGGGTACGCTGGTCGAACGGGTCGTCGTCCGGGAATTTGTGCAGCAGGCAGGTCAGATGCCAGGAGAACCGTTCCGCATTCCAGATGCGTCGAAGCGCCATTTCCGAATAGCTGTCGAGATAGCCGTCGTCGTTCTTGCTGTAATGATAGATCAGTCCGCGTGACAGGTAGTAAACATCCGAAAACGCGAGGTTGAGGCCCTTCGCGCCGGTCGGCGGTACGATATGTGCGGCATCGCCTGCGAGGAACATGCGACCATGCCGGATCGGCTCGACAACGAAACTGCGCAGCGGAGCGATGGATTTTTCGATCGAGGGCCCGGTTTCGATGGCATCGGCAATGTCTTTCGGAAAGCGTGCTTTCAGTTCTTCCCAGAACCGGTCATCTGACCACGCGTCAATTTTGTCGTTCAGGTCACACTGGATGTAATAGCGGCTGAGGCGCTCATTGCGCTGGGAAGCCAGCGCGAAACCGCGTTCGTGATTGGCATAGATGATGTCGGGCAAAGGGGCGGTTTCCGACATGATCGCCAGCCATCCGAAGGGGTAGGCTTTCTCGTAGACGCGCGTCAGATCAGCGGGGATGGCCTTGCGGCTGGCGCCGTGAAAACCGTCGCACCCTGCGATGTAGTCGCAGTCTATGCGGTGTTCTTTGCCATCTTTTGTAAAGGTGACATAGGGGGTATCCGTGGTCATGTCGTGAGGCTGAACGCCTTCAGCCTCGTCGATGATGTGTCCGCCCGCCTTGTCGCGAGCGGCATACAGGTCTTCGGTAATTGCCGTCTGGCCATAGGCGGTCATATCCCGGCCGGTGTATTTCCGGGTGTCGATCAGCAGCTTTTCACTGCCGGC
>Ga0233432_10004956_pt1 | contig 11680 bp, 13 predicted proteins | sample SI_122_August201_6_FD_179870 | JGI IMG/M metagenome (GOLD analysis project Ga0233432, IMG submission 179870) | Seawater microbial communities from Saanich Inlet, British Columbia, Canada - SI_122_August2016_10_MG | ecosystem: Environmental > Aquatic > Marine > Inlet | place: Canada: British...
AAAGGTGATCGATTATTAGCGGTACGCCCTGATGGTAAAGGAGATATCACCAAGCAACAGGTCGTTTGGAAGTTCGGGAAGTCAGCTCCCACTCGCCCGAGCCAGTCTGTTGTCGCTGATCAACTCTATATGGTAAGTGATACTGGCATTTTCAGCTGTATTGATATCGAAACAGGCGATGTTCGCTGGAGCGAGCGACACAGTGGAAGGTACTCTGCATCACTCGTAAGTTCAGGGCAAAGGCTCTACGCATGCGACGAAGATGGTGGCTGTGTTGTGTTCCAAGCAAACCCTGAGTCTTTTGAAGTGATCTCTGAAAACACTCTCGATAGCGGGTGCATGGCGTCACCAGCCGTTATTGGCAACGATCTTATTATTCGCACAAAGTCTCACCTTTACCGCATTAGCTCGCCCGAACCATTCGATAACAAATCGTAAAGTTCCATGCCCCTTGGTTTTCATAACGAGACTTCGTCAATCAGTTTTGTGTCTGCTCCAAATCTCTCAATCTACGAGTTGCACCAAGATGCGTGACACGGCAAACTGCTGTTGCAGCCCCAAGAGATCGGGGACGGGGTATGCCTTTTGAATCTTCCATATTCGTCTGAATTGTCGCCTCATCAAGACTTGGCATTAAGCAGTCGACATACCGAAATTGATGCCTCCGAAATTGGTGGCAAATGCGCACCGAAACTCCGCCATCTCCACCTGTTTCAACTGCGACACAGCAGCCCACCTGACAGCTTCTACCACGATCAACTTTACAAAAAGGAGCTCGTGCCAAGCGGATTACTCGATGATGAACTTTGCCATACGTCACAGAACAATACAACAACGTGAGACTATCTCTTTGATCACAAAGCCTTGATTCCTCGTGTTTACTGGGCATTGATTCCAGCCCAAACGGAAGTTTCACTAACTGTCTAGCGTGAATAACCCACCCGAACAACATGTACCGAGGTCTTTATACAGGGTTTATAGATCATTCAGAAGTTTTCTGGATTGTCACCAACTTTTTGACCAATGAGTTGCATATCCTTTCCCAGCAAAACTCGGTGGTAGCTGTCAGGGGCATGCCATCAAGTGGATAGATAAGCAGTCGATTGAACTGACCAATGCTTCCCAAAAAAAGTCATTGTTTTCGATCTTCTGTCAACTACCAGCAGAAAGGGTCCCCGATATGTTTTTCGCAACCTCACGCTTAGGCAGTCGAAAAAATTCTATTTCTCAATCTGAAAGCAATCTCAAAGATGTTACAGATGAGCTAGCACATCCAAGTCGTGTTTTATTCACAGAGGAAGTCATTCTTGGAATCTGTATGGTTATTACGGGGCTTCTCTATGCTTTTGCACAGATGCCCGGCACCGTACTTTCTACCGCTTCAGCAAGTAAATCGTTCATGACGCAATCGGTGGCTGGTTTTGCGCCGGCCAGCAGCGTTGAGTCGGACAGCGTGGGCATGCCATTAGTCAATGCCGCGCAGCCAATGCTTACTGCACTACGAAAAGCTAATAAGCTCGAAAAAAATCGAGACTTTAGCCCCACAACGCAGGCCGCTTGGGAGGCTGTCCACAAAGAGTGTAAGGAACTCGCCAATCGCTTTGTGAGAATCCATGATAAATCGCTACCACTTTGGATACACGATGCGGAAAAACAGCGTGTCGTGACACTGGAAGCAAAGCTTCAAACCATGCTGGGTGATACCCGGGACATGATTCATTCTCTACGCATGCGGTCTCTCTCACCGGAGGCACAAACGGCCTTGAAAACACCTGCTGCCGATCGTACTGAGGAACAAACTGACTTAGCGACACACGCGGCAAAAACTACTGCAGTTTCATGGGAAACGGCTGCCGGCATTTTGGCCGAACCTCAACGCACTGCCGCAGAAAACCTTTGTGCTCTTTTTGCTGATGCCAAAAATAACTCGCGGGGTATCAGCAATTGTCGTGATATCATTAATTACGATTACTGGATGGCGGTCTCAACAATTGGATCAACACCAGATGGCATAAAGGCACGTGAAGCATTGCAACGAGCAAGGCGAGCTGCTCAAGGTGAAGACTTCAAAACAGCTCAATCTGCATACGAAGAAGGGCTCACTGCCTTGCAAGCGAGCCTTATTGAAAACCCTACGCTCCGTAATCAGCCGGCAATAATTGAAGAAATTGATAGCCAAGTTGACAATTATAGGAACGTGGTTGAAGAACAAGGAAAGCAGTTTGATAACGCATATAGCGTCGAAAATGTTCTAAGAAAAAATTCATAACTCCATGTAAAACTGGTAGCGGCACGGGCCGGCGGTCAACGTTTGACCTGTCCGGCCCGTGTTGTTTTTCTTTTATTCATGAGATCCGCCGGTTCCACAAGACATTCTGTAACGAGCCACCGATCCCGTTTCTGCAGTGTTACAACAACGCTAACGATGACAGTTTCTAAACTCGACTCATCAATCCTACCCGTAATGCGAACAAGCATATTCGCAACTGCCATCGGAAACACATGTCCCGGTTGCATCTCAATTTCAAGACGTGTTATCAGGACCTGCTTCGGCATCACGTCATGAACAGCTTTTTCTGCCAGTTCTCGAACTGGCTGCATTTCAGGAGCGATTACATTAAAGAGTACTTCGAGATCTTTTCTCTCAACAGCACGAGCAAGTGAAGGAAGTAAAATTTCTATCTTCTCTCTATCAGTCTCAAAGAGCCAATCAATCCCAACTACTCCACAGCCGGCTCCGAACATAATAAACGCAATAACGGCCCACTGATATTGACCACTACTTCGCCAGAGCCACAGAAAAAGCGTGGTCATTACTAGAAAAAACGCGAGTAGTGGAAGTGTGTCCTCGTAAGGCATGGATTGAAAGCTGTTACTAGTGTTCGAGTTTATGCTGATGATTTTAAGCTAGCATTCAGTACGCCAGCCACAATAAATCCAGCCGCAAGAATCACACCAATCCATCCGACATTGGCCCATACACTCAATCCGGCACCAACACTTGCAGCAGCAATAGCAACAAGCATCACCACGTTCACAATAATCCGTACCCCTCCTCTAGGCATTGCATCACCGAGAAGAGACGGACTGTTCATCATAAAAAAGAACGCGATGTAGGCGATTGGCAAAAGCACCATGCCAAAATTACTCGTAGGGACTGCGAGCCAAAATTTCGCTTGTTCGTCTCCCCACAAGGCCAGAAAACCAAGGCCACCAACAATGCCTGGCAGTATTGCCCCAAGCCGCTGAACAACTCGGTCACCTTCGCGATGAGTCATTTCACAAATACAGAATCCATTGATTACCATCAGGATTACGATGGTTGAAATGGCCATCCCAAGCACCCCAATACCAAATATTTTCTGCGTCAGACCACCTTTACCAAACAAGTTTTCCAGAGCATTCGCAAGATCAAAAGCATCCCTTTTGATGAGTGTGTAAGCAAGTTTTCGATCTGCTGACGACAAGGCATCGATCCTTTCATTCATCCCAGACTCACTGAGCGAAGTAGAATCATCTACGCTCAGGTCTGCTTTCACTCTTCTTTCAAGATTGTCTCTGTATGAACCTGTAATTTCCACAGCTGGCTGACTGATAACCTTTTCATTAATTTCGGCATGAAATTGACTCGCAGCAGCAATAACCACACAACTTGTTGCAAGTAAAAATGGGATAAACAAGCCGGTTGAGAGATCAAAAGCTGCCAGTCCCCGAAACGCACGATCCCAGCCTTTGCGAAGCATCGAATACGGCAAGAGAAAGGTCATATTTATTCCCACGGCAGTGGCAGCCGCAGCTATCATCCGTTCTCGTTGAGCGCGAAGAATTGTTGCGGTCCAGTAGTCGGGAGCATTCGATTCTTCAATGAATCCGGAAAGTCCCGTTACGGGTCGCCAAAGGAGACTAAGATCAGGCACAAAACCTTTAGTAATTGCAGCCCAGTCAAGCTCACCTTTCCAAGACATTGCTACAACAACACCAAAAAAGCTCAGCACAACGAGGCCAACCATCGCCTTCAACGATATCTCAAAGATTCGAACCCCCCACCCCGGTGAGTCATAAAACCAGACTACAACTGCAGCAAGCAAAAACAGACCTACAACACAGATAATTTTTGCCGAATCACCGGAAAGATATTGTGGAAATAAGTTCTGCTGAAGTGCTGCCGTCCCTAGAGAAAACTGCGGCATTGCCCACACAAGATTTGCCATCATTGCGGCTAGCAGCCATCCCCAACCAAGCACAGGACTAACGTGCTCATTCATTGCTTGAAATGGCCTCTGTCCTGTCGAAAGGGTAACGTAGGCAATCGCAGAAAGCATAACGATGCCGAGTATCATCATGAGAGGCTGCAACCAAAGAAACTCATAACCACCGATCACGCCTAGATACAGTGATCCCGCCAGCGAGCCTCCACCAAGCGTGATAGCCGACTGCAACCAGCCAGGCCCAGAGAGGCGAGTGTACGTTGCAAGAGTGCGGCCAAGACCAGCCGCTTGGGCTTCTTCGAGCTGCGTGCGCTCTGCCAACACACGACCATGAACTTCTTTTTTTGAGCTCATTCAAAAATTCCTTCTTAATCTAACTTATAAAAATATCTTTTTTATAGAGTTGTGTACTATATCAGTTGACGAACACGTTAACGACAGCTTCTGCAGCAACGCAGCCAACCATCATGAAATGATGTCAATTCCTTCAATAAACGCCACTCTGAGTGACCAGACCTATGATTGAAAATTTATCCCCTGAGCATCTTCTCTCCCGCATTCAAGACAGCGGATCGATTAAAATAATTGATGTTCGTACACCGGCAGAGTTTGGTGAAATTCACATCCAACACGCAGAAAACATACCACTCGATCGGCTCAACGCAGCAACATCAAATTTGAATCCAGGCGAAGATGGGTTCCTGTACTTTATTTGCCAGTCTGGAGGCCGCAGTCGTAAAGCCTGTGACGCAATGATCACGGCGGGTTTCACAAAAGTAATAAACATTGAAGGAGGAACAATCGCCTGCGAAGCAGCAGGTCTTCCCGTAATACGAGGTCGTAAAAGTATCTCTCTTGAGAGACAAGTGCGAATTTCAGCAGGAGCTCTCGTCGTCATGGGTGTTCTTATAGCATTATTTACTGAAGGCTACGGAATACAAATGGCTGGTCTGTTCCTGGCTGGATTCATCGGAGCAGGTCTCGTTTTTGCCGGTATTACTGACACGTGCGGTATGGCAATGATCATTGCAAAAATGCCATGGAACCAATCTCGGCCTTCCAAAACCTCGTGTAGAGCCAAGGGACTTCTTGTGGCATTCTTAGTGGGGACAGTCGGTCCTCTCCTTGCTGCCACACACACAAAGGATTCGCTTACTGACATTCAGCACAAGATAATGAACCAGAGCGCAATTCTTATAGATGTCCGAGAACCGAAAGAATGGTCCAGTGGTCATCTTGCTCTTGCTCAATCATTGCCCCTCAGTGAACTTCGAACCACTACAGACAACAAATTAAACGACCGTCTTCCTGATAATAAAATTATCTACTGCCATTGTTTATCTGGCGGCCGGTGTCTTGAGGCATCCCGCATCCTAACCTCTTATGGCTATGACGCACGTGCCTTACAACCAAGCTATTCAGAACTTATAGATGCTGGATTTACTCAAGCCACCAGAAAATAAAACTGCACCGCGGATGACACCTAACGAAAACGGCGTCACTGGTCATTGAGGGCCTTGCATAACGACGACGTATCGTATCAGAGATTTGGATGAATAGGCTTGGTCTTTTTACAATCTGCTTTTCCGACCTCCGGGAAAGAAATGTCGCCATCGTATGAAATCACCACAAACTTCATTTCTATTAATTGAAGGAATGCTTTTCTTTCTTCTATCGACCGGGCTTTTTGCAGTGTAACGGGAACTCTTGTTACCATCACGCCCCAATCTAGTGATGCCCCACCACCCTTAATCATAGTCGCATAAAAAAATCTCTTGTCATTCTGTTTCCACCCAAATTTTTTTTCAACGGCGTTGTGCGCAACCTGAGGAACACCTACTTTCCTCGCAATATTCGAATAGAAGGAGTCCGGATCTTGATACTCCTCGTAAGGCTTCACTCCTTGAATATCCATTTTGTAAATACGCTCGAAGAACTCCACCTTAGTTGGATCCTGGTCGAGCCTATCTGCAAAAGTAGTTGAAAGAAGAACGCAACAGAATAGAGCTGTATAAATTTTCTTCATAATGAATCTTCGTATCAAAACAATGTGTAAAGCCGACGCCAAAGCGTACCCCGGGTGTACACTTGACTGCACCATTCAAATAATCACAGTAACAAAAAATCTATTCTCACCCGAAACACAGTGTGTATTCCTACAGTGCCCTCTAGTTTCATATACTAAAACAACAATTTGATAATGTCTCATGGACAGCCACATGCGCGAGCGAGAACTATCTATATATTACGCGATTGGAATCCTTGTCACACTAATCGCATTACCTGAAAAACTTTTCCTTACCACAGCAAATGCGGCCCCTCCTATTCTTCGGGTTGGCATGGAGCTCTCGTATCCGCCATTCGAAATGACAGATACCGCAGGTGAGCCAGAAGGCATAAGCGTAGAACTAGCAAAATCACTTGGCAAATCACTCGGGCGTCCAATTCTCATTGAAAACATCGCGTTCGATGGCCTGATTCCTGCACTTCGAACCGGTACGATTGATTGCATTATCTCATCCATGACATCAACTCCAGAGCGGGCCAAAGCAATCGCCTTCTCAAACCCATACTTGAAAACTGGGCTCACCCTTCTCGTCGGAAGAGATTCACCGATCCTTTCACCCGACGACATCACAAAACCAGATGTTCGTATTGCTGTCAAATTGGGAACATCTGCTCACAAATACGCGGCCCAACAACTTAACAAAGCCGACATATTTGTCTTAGACATGGAATCGGCTGCTGTACTTGAAGTCATGCAAGGCAAAGTAGACGCCTTCATTTACGACTCACTATCTGTTTACCGACACCACCGTCGCCATCCAAAGACAACTCGAGCCATTCTTAATCCATTCCGTCAGGAAACCTGGGCCATTGGACTACGAAAACAGGACATGACACTGCTTCAGGCAATCAACAAATTCCTACACGAATTTAAAGATACAGGTGGCTTCGAAAAACTTGGAGAACAGTTTTTATCTGAAGAAAAGGCTTATTTTAAAGCCAATAACATTCCATTTTATTTCTGAATGCAAGCTCGTGGTCTGTTCTGTATCCGCTACTGGGTGACAAAAGTAAAAACAAGGATTCCGATAGTTCGGAAAAAGGGACTCCTTGCTGCCTTATACTTCATCACAGGGACGGCGAAGAGGCCCGCAACAGAATTAAGGCTCTATATTTCCAGCCGAACGCTCTATGCTATAAGCATGTCCCGATCTTTCGCTCACCTCATTGTTGCAGTGGCTGTCACCAGCCTGCTCGTACTTGCCTGTTTCCAGGTACCTGGTGATTGGAACTGGTCTGGCGTCTGGGAATATCGACAGAAATTTATCTACGGTTGGCTTGTGACCCTCGGGCTGAGTCTCGCAGCCTTAGTACTCAGTGTTGCAATTGGACTTGTGATCGCGCTGTTTCTCGGTGCTCGAAACCCTCTTATCGAGGCAACCGGAAGAATCTATGTTGAAATCATTCGCGGAACACCACTTCTCGTTCAGTTACTCCTTGGTTTTTATGTCATAGCCAATGCCGTTGGTCTCGAAAATCGTTTCGTGGTGGGCACCTTGGTGCTTGCTGCTTTCAGCGGAGCCTACATGGCCGAGATTTTTCGAGGTGGACTCAACGCCATACCTAAGACACAGCGTGACTCAGCTCGTGCAATTGGGCTGACACAATGGCAGTCATTTCGGCTTGTTATTTTGCCTCAGGCCGTGCGCCTTGTCTTGCCAGCTATCGCAGGTCAACTCGTATCTCTTATCAAAGATTCTTCACTGCTGTCCGTCATTGCCATTTCTGAACTAACCCTCAATGCTCGGGAAGTTAATTCTTTCACGTATTCAACCCTTGAAAGTTATGTACCTCTTGCGATTGGCTATTTAATGCTCACCCTACCGCTGTCGGCCACCGCCCGATGGCTTGAGGCTTCGTTCCGATACGAAAGATGACTACTAGCAAGGCAATCCCATGCGTTTAACCATAAAAGATCTCACTCAGACGTTTGGTACAACACGTGTTCTTGATAACCTGTCACTCGAAACTGGTTCAGTCCACGCACTAGTCCTCGTCGGTCCGTCGGGCGGTGGTAAGTCGACTCTGCTTCGAATACTTGCTGGCCTCGACACACCAACCAGCGGGACAGTAACATTCGATGACACTGTTTTACAGCCAGACGAAGCGAGCCTCCGCCTCTACCGACGCACGGTTGGCACAGTCTTTCAATCGTACAACCTCTTCCCCCACTTGTCGGCTCGTGAAAACTTAATCCTGCCTCTTGTGCACGTGCATGGATTAAATCGTGAAGAAGCTATTTCAAGAGTTGAAGAACCATTGAGACGATTTCATCTTTATGAACACGCCAGCAAACGACCAGCCGAACTTTCTGGTGGACAGAACCAGCGCATTGCCATTCTTCGCGCAATGGTTGTAAAACCGAAGAGGCTTTTCCTAGACGAACCCACTTCAGCCCTCGATCCTGAGATGACCGCTGAGGTACTGGATATGATTGAATCGCTTAAAGAATCGGGGACTGACTTTGTTTTAGTTACACACGCAATGAACTTTGCCCGGCGGGTTGCTGATGAAATTGCCTTCATAGGTGATGGTACAGCGTTGGCTCACGGCCCAGCCAACATTGTGTTTGAGGATACTGAAAACTCTCGTGTAGCTACTTTTTTTGATCAAGTTTTACGGTAGGTTCCATGCAATCAAATGATGAGAAAGCTCCGGCAGTCGAGACAAGAATCAATTCAGGAATATCATTCAGCCAACAGGTATTTCTTGGTGCTCTCGTAGCAGACAGTATCGCAATGCCAGTTCATTGGTACTACAACCAATCGGCAATCGAGAGAGATTTTGGAATAATTGATGCTTATCAGTCACCGAAAAAGACACACCCTGACAGTATTCTCTGGCGATCTGAGTACAAGCCACTCAATGCCAACGGTGATATTCTGCGAGAGCAGTCACAGTATTGGGGAAGACGCGGCGTGCACTATCACCAATTCCTAGAGGCCGGGCAAAACACTCTCAATTCACTTCTCTCAATTGAGCTTTTTGAAATGGTTCGGAAGTCAGGCCATTACGACCCCACGCGATGGCTGGATCACTACATCAACTTCATGCTGACCCCAGGAAAGCATAACGATACGTATGTCGAAGAGTATCACCGACATTTTTTCACAAATTATTCAACAGGTCGAAAGCCAATGAATTGTGGAGTCCGAGACATTCACATTGGCGGTCTTGCTCCTGTGCCTGCACTTATAGCCGCACTTGGGCCGAGACATCCCGACATTCGTGAAATCGTACAAACACACGTTGCGCTGACTCACAAAGATAACGATGTGCTTGCTGCGGCTGATGCGACCGTCCGTATTCTTGCTGCTGTTAGCCTCGGTGCTCATTTGCAAGAGGCTATTCTCGACGAAGCATCGCAATGGATATCACGAGCAAAAATCAATCGTTGGACAGAATGCGCTGATAGGGTTGTTGTAGGCGGCATGCTTTCATCTGCGTGCTACATCCCCGACGCATTTCCTGCTGCACTTTATTTGTCGTATAGACACGCCGATAAGCCAGCTACTGGAATCTGCTCGAATGCACAGTGTGGTGGTGACTCTTGCCACCGGGGCAGCGTCATTGGCTCGTTGCTCGCAGCGTCCTCGCCGTTGCCTGAAATCCTCATTGATCGCCTTGTGGCTGCACCACGGATTATCAACAATTAACCATCAATAGAAAACAGTACTTCATGAATCAAACAACTCCCGAGACACCTGGCGCCGCTCTCTACGAAACCTCCGAGATCGTGTCTCAGTACATGAGTTTCCATTACGGGCCTGATATTTTCAGAATTCGAAATTTCCCAACTGCATGTATCGAATTTTTGAAATCTGCTCTGTCTTTCAAAGACAATGACCGCTGCCTTGATGTTGGGTGCGCGGTAGGAAGATCCTCGTTTGAGCTAGCGAAGCACTTCACGCATGTCGACGCCGTTGACTACTCATCAGGATTTATAGATGCGGCAAAGGCACTGCAACAGAATGGAGTCGCTCGTTATACAGTACCGACTGAGGGAAAGCTAACACTTGATTGCCAACTATCACTTAAAAGCCTAGTGAGCATCGATATTGCAAATCGCGTCAACTTTCACACCGGCGATGCATGCGACCTCCCAGAAAGCATGTGTGACTACGACCTTGTTTTTGCTGGCAATTTAATCGACCGCCTCTACCAGCCAAAACTGTTTCTTGATTCAATGGCTCATCGCATTCGTGATGGAGGTTGGCTCGTGATTACATCGCCATACACCTGGCTCGAAGAGTACACCCCAACTCATCATTGGCTTGGAGGCTACACAGATAAAAATGGCGACCCAATTGATACCATGACGGGGCTAGCCCAAGCCCTTCATCCAGAATTCAAACTACACTGCCGCGAAGACATTCCTTTTGTTATTCGCGAAACTGCCCGTAAACATCAACATACCATAGCGGAACTCACAGCATGGCAACGATCTGAATAGCCATACTGACTTTATCACCGTGCCCACCCGATAAATTTACTCACTGGAACCTCATGAGTCACGACCCCGTGAGCCCCATCATTTCTTCCATTTTTATGGATACTTCAAGGCAGTACTGTTACCACCAACTATGAAAGACTTACGAACACCTTTAGAAAGCAGCCTCATTCCACCAGTACCAAAAAATTCTGTAACCCAGTTCAGGATGCCGCCTGCTCCTCAATCACTCAAAGAGCAGGACCTGCGTACTGAATTCTCAATTGATACTGGCACTCATGCCGATGCAGTGCGTCCAAGCATTGTAATCAAGGACATTGAACCCACGAGAAAGCGATCTGACTCAACACTGTTGATCATTATTCTCTGCGCACTATCAATAGTTGCATGTGCACTCGGTGCAATCGTTTTCTTCTCTTGAGCAAATACTGCCTTACTGCAAAGCCTATTTAAAAAACAGACTCGAGCAGTTGCTCAAGCTCTAATGAGGAAAGCTGTACCGGATTACCTCTCATGCTATTCCCCCCTGAATGCTCAGCAACCCACGGAATGCGGCTCCTCTTCAGACCGAGCTCTGACAGGCGAGTTGGGGTCCCTGCGAAGCGACACAGTTCTACAACACGTTCGATGAGTTGCTGGGCACTATCCGGAGTAGACAGGCCTCCTCCGCCAAGCACATGATTAAGTTTGGCTAGATCATTTCCTGCAATCTTCTGATTTACACGAAGCGCAACAGGTAATAATGTAGCACAGGCCAAACCGTGTGAAGCGCCACATTCGACACCAAGCGCTGCCGCCACGCCATGAGCCAAACCTAGACCAGAATTACCAAGGGAAACACCTGAAATAAATGCTGCATGCACGAGTGACGATTGTGCAACTTTATCAAGAGGATTCTTTAGCAGGCGAGGCAGGGCAGTCATTGCATCCGGAAAAGCATCAAGTACTAGCGATC
>Ga0233432_10004959_pt1 | contig 11676 bp, 10 predicted proteins | sample SI_122_August201_6_FD_179870 | JGI IMG/M metagenome (GOLD analysis project Ga0233432, IMG submission 179870) | Seawater microbial communities from Saanich Inlet, British Columbia, Canada - SI_122_August2016_10_MG | ecosystem: Environmental > Aquatic > Marine > Inlet | place: Canada: British...
GTAACATTAAATAGCTTGACCGACAGTCAAGAATCTGTATAACTAGGGGTTTCCAAATGAACTACGAAGTCCACCTAGCAATACTCGTAGATAAAGATGCTAATTTCCTGGAGATTTCTGGGGATAACTCTGGGGTACTCAAAGAGCTAATTGAGTATGCCCTGTATGATATAGATGATATAACTATAACTGAATGTGAGGTAATCAGACATGACTAAACTAACACTAGATGAAAAAGAATATGAGATTGAAGACCTAACCGATACTCAAAAAGAGGTGGTTAATATTCTTAACCTTGGGTCTAACTCTTCAACCCTGTTGAATCACATGCTGCAATGTGTTACAGCAATCCAACAGATGAAAACAGATGAGCTACGTCAATCATTAGAAGGTGATAAGGATGATCAATCGAAGTGATCTAGAAGCGTTTGGATATTTTGATATGTTTCAGAACAGCCCAGACTATGAGAAAGATCCAGTCCGTTTCTACAGCCAGTTTGTAGAAGACAAGATGCTTACTAAGGGACGTGAACGTCTAGTAGAAAATACCCTTGGTCTTTCTGGGGAAGCAGGTGAGGTATCTGAAAAAGTAAAGAAGCTCTTTCGTGATAAGGATAAATTCAAAGATGAAGATATACTGAAAGAGTTAGGTGATGTGTTGTTCTATACGGTAGCTTTGGCAAACATCTTCGGTGGTAACCTACGTAAGGTTATGGAGATGAACATGGCAAAGCTAGATGACAGAGAGCAACGTGGTGTACTAAAGGGAAGCGGAGATAATAGATGAACAACTACCTACCAACAGATTACCAAGCTTTTATTCATACCTCACGGTATGCACGATGGCTTGATGATGAAGGACGAAGAGAGTCGTGGGGCGAAACAGTAGATCGTTACATTAACAATGTAGTAGGGCGTAAGATTGACGAGAACACTAAGGATGACTTAATGTTTTCTATTCTCAACTTAGAAGTCATGCCTTCTATGCGAGCCATGATGACTGCAGGTCCAGCTGCTAACCGTGACAACACTTGTATGTACAACTGCAGCTACCTACCCGTAGATGACCCTAAGTCCTTCGATGAGGCTATGTTTATCCTCTTGTGTGGTACTGGTGTCGGCTTCAGTGTCGAGCGGCAGTTTGTCAGTAAGTTGCCTGAGATCCCTGAGCTGTTCGTTAGTGAGACTACTATCGTTGTCAAAGACAGTAAGGAAGGTTGGGCTAAAGCTCTTCGTCAAGTTCTTGCTCTCCTCTGGGCTGGTGAAATCCCTCAATGGGATATTGGTTTGGTACGTCCTGCAGGTGCAAAGCTTAAGACCTTTGGTGGTCGAGCATCAGGTCCAGCACCTCTTGTTGAGTTGTTCAACTTTGTTATCACTACCTTCAAGAATGCACAAGGACGTAAGCTATCTAGCATTGAGTGTCACGACATCATGTGTAAGATTGGTGAGGTAGTTGTCGTAGGTGGTGTACGTAGGTCAGCCATGATTAGTTTATCTAACTTGTCAGATGATCGTATGCGTCATGCTAAGTCAGGTGCATGGTGGGAGAATGACCCACAACGTGCCTTAGCTAATAACTCTGTGAGCTATACAGAGAAGCCAGATGCTGTATCCTTCATGCGTGAGTGGATGGCACTGGTAGAGTCAGGAAGTGGAGAGCGTGGTGTATTCAATCGTCAAGCAAGTAAGAAGCAAGCTGAAAAGAATGGTCGGCGTGATCCTAACTATGAGTTCGGGACTAACCCGTGTAGTGAGATCATACTTAGACCGAATCAGTTTTGCAATCTCACTGAAGTTGTGGTACGTGCGACAGACAGCATGGAAGATCTTGAGCGTAAAGTTAGACTGGCTACGATTCTGGGAACCATACAATCCACCTACACCAAGTTTCCATACTTGCGTAAGGTGTGGAACAAGAACACAGAAGAAGAGCGTCTGCTGGGTGTGTCACTTACAGGGATAATGGACAACTCCTTGATGACTATTAAGAACAAAGGCTTGGAGAAGACTCTTGAACATCTTCGTGGGATTTGTGTTTCTACTAATGCTGAATGGGCTGACCGTCTTGGTATACCTGTTGCTGCTGCAATTACATGCGTCAAGCCTTCGGGCACGGTATCGCAATTGGTGGATAGTGCCAGTGGCATACATGCTCGCCATAGTCCCTATTATATCCGTACTGTGCGTGGTGATAATAAAGATCCCCTAACACAGTTCATGTCTGATCAAGGTATTCCTAATGAGCCTTGTGTCATGAAGCCAGATCAAACAACAGTATTTAGTTTCCCTGTGAAGTCTCCGACTAAGGCAGTGGTTACTGAAGATATGACAGCCATTGAACAACTTGAGACTTGGCTGATGTATCAACGACATTGGTGTGAGCATAAACCCTCAGTAACAATCAATGTACGTAAGGATGAGTGGTTTGAAGTAGGTGCCTTTGTGTACAAATACTTTGACGAGATGTCAGGCGTATCCTTCTTGCCTTACAATGAACACACTTATCAACAAGCACCTTATCAAGAAGTAGATAAGGATCAGTATAAGGACTTGCTTTCTGCTATGCCATCTGCTATTGCTTGGAGTGAGCTGGCTAACTACGAGAAGGAAGATAACACAGTCTCAATGCAGACAATGGCCTGTACAGGTGATGTCTGTGAGATGGTAGACATAACATAAGGAGATAGATATGTTTGAAGTAATGACGTTCTTAGCAGGTGCTGTGATTGTAGCAGACCTTGTTATTCCAGTGGCATTAGAAACAATTTCAGGGTTGTTCTAATGTATGTTCTAGTGCTCATAATGTTCTTTGAAGATAGGTATAAGATCCAAGGTCATCATACATTCTTTCCAAGTCAGGTTGCTTGTCATGAGTTTGCAGCCCCACTTAAAAAAAGACTTATGGACACTAGACCTTCACCCAACTCTGATGTAAAATACTATTGTTTTGAAGTTCCAAAAGAGGTTTAAATGAAATACGACCCAGTAAACAGCCCAGCACATTACAAGTTAAGTGGTGGTATAGAGTGCATTGATTATATCAAACAGGTACTAACCCTTGACCAGTTCATTGGTTACTGCCACGGTAATATGATCAAGTATCAACACAGGTACATGTACAAGGGTAACCCTGTTCAGGACATGGAGAAAGCAGAATGGTATTTAAACAAGATGCTAGAGGCAATGGAGGAAAAACACAAATGAGGCCATACGAAGAAGGCATAAAGGACTTTAGGGAAGGCAACTTAGGTAATCCCCATAGACCTAATACGAAGCAGAACAGGGAGTGGGAGATGGGCTTTAACAAGGCCTACTTCCGTAACCTTGAAAGGGTTAAGCTTAATGAACAAAAACAAAAAGAGTCTTGAAGAAGAGGCCAAAAGTTACAGGCAGAAAAAGATAAAGCCACCGCTTAAAAACAAAGCACTTACTTCTCGTAGGTACTTAGCTGGTCAAGCGATGGCTGCGTTGTTATCAAGATCTCCAGGGCATGTTCACAAAGGAGATATAAAGCGTGAGTCATATGATTGGGCTGACTTCATGTTAGAGGACGATGATGATGATGAGGGTGTTAGTTGACACCTTTAGGGTTCATAGCCTGAACTCTAACCATCAGTATTTGCCTACGTTCTAATTCGTTTGCAACACTGTCTGCATCCGCAATGTAATCTTGAGAGGTTTTATATTCTCCATTAGTATGAGTAGAGGCCGCTTCATTGAATGCCTCTGCTTTATACTCTGCACGTTTTAAGTAATACACATTTCTTAAATAACCTGCAGCCTTAACTGGATTTTTTGCTAACATATTAGACAACATATCTGTTGCCAGATTAACTTCCCTCTTAATTTCACCGTCAATAAAAGCTTTAAAGTACTTTCTTTTTTCATCTATATCTGTAAGTTCATCATAGACTTTTTGAGTCGGTAATGCACGAGTGGGTACTGGCTCCGACTTAAAATTTTTAAACTTTAAGTGTAAGTTTTGAGATAACCTTGCCCGAACAAAGTAATCAATAACAGGATTATCAACTCTACTACTACCATAAAGTTGATACTCTTTGAGACCTAACCTGTTTATTTCTTTTTCTATCTCTGTTTGAGGTGGTGAAGAAGTTAAACCAGTAAAAGTTTTTTTCAAGGGGTTCATTTTACCAATAGCATTTGGATTAAATATGCCGTAGTAAGGCACATCATAACCTTCTGCGGAGCCTTCTTGTGAGTATTGAAGTTTAGTGCCATCTATTAGTTTAGCATAGTCTGGTAAAAATCGGGTGGCCCTACTTAAAAATACTCCTTTAGGTGATTCAAAAGAGCTTACATCAGTACCTTTAGCTAAATCTCTGGTGAAGGGAGCACCTGCAGATTCATAAGTCGTCTGACCTTTAATATCTTTAGCTAACTGTATTGGTGCTGGGTAAGTAAATGTAGACACAATATTACCAGCTATTTTTTCAAGCTCTTCTGTTACTCCACCTTCTCCCCAAGATTTGTAAAGCTCCTCAAGTCCAGATATATCTGCACCCATGTCGTTCAGACCACCTAAAACAGATCCAACTTCACCAAGCATTCCAAGATCACCTTGATCCGCAAGGCCAAGGTTATTGTTGTACCTGTACCACTGATCTCCTATAAAGATTGGAGCAACTATAAAGCCTAAAGATGAGGATATATCTTCATCACCTTTAATCTCATTTTCAAGAGACTTATAATCTATCTCACCTTTTTTACTCTGAGCAAGTACATATCCAAGAGCTATTAGACTTGCTCCAGTTGCCTGTCTAACTCTTCTATCTTCCAGAGACTTATAAGGGTCACCAGTAACGTACTTTATTTTTCCCTTACCAGATCCCACCTTTTCAAGTTTGTGAGTAATCTCACCTAAAAGTGGTGTGTAGTCAGCAATCATTTCAATATGATTAGCTACATATCTAGGAAATGGAACACCAAAAACACCTGACATCACAAAAGGAAGTTTTCTATTTACATCAGAAGCCATCCTAGCACCAGCACCAAATACAGATGTATCCCCCATGTATGTCCTCTGCATTGTAAACCGATTAGCATCGTCAAGTGCTTTATCTACAATACCTTTATCTAACTTATCTAGTTTACCTTGGTTAAGAATAAAATCTCTTACATTTGTACCTAAATCTTTATCGTTAAGGGTTCGTAGTTGCCTATCTAAACTGCCAAAGAATGCAGCCTCTTTAAACACAGTGTCTGTAGCAGTGTTTAAAATATTTACAAACCTACCTGCCTTAGCAAAACTAGACTGACTTTGACCAGACATTTCAGATCTCATAGTTTCATGAAAGACTCTGGCATAAGAGTCAGGCATCTCTAACTCTAACATCTCTCTTGCTACTTGTGAGGTAGCGCTGTCTATAGACATACCACGGAGTGTAGCAGTCATATTACGAACAGTATTACCTAGCCCACCACCTTCTTGAAAAGTTACAGTCTTATACATACCCCTGTAAAATTCATCTAGCATTTCTACTCCAGCTAACAAAGCTGTAGATGTAACGTTACGTGCAGTAGTTGCCGGCTGAGATGTCATAAATGCAATACGCATTTGATCTATCTCTTGTGCAGTGTAGTAAACATACTTAATAGGTTTACCAATACCACTGGTAACCGCAGAGTTTTTAACTACGTTAGCAGTTATCTCTGCAGCTTTTACATCATCTATTGTAGACAAACCCCTAGAAGACAGGGTATTTAGACTTGCATTTAAAGTGCCTGCTGCAGACTCCTCTGGAGTCTTACCTGTAAACTTAGCTATCTTAGAGGCTTCAGCAAGTTTTTTACCTGCTTCAGAAAGATCGGCTAAGTAGATTAAAGAAAACTGTTCTTTAGTTAAGTCATATTTTTCCATCAAGTCAGGTATAACTTTTGCTACATCTACATCTCCGCTTCCAATGAGCGAAGATACTTTAGAGGTAATTCTTTCATTAGGTTTTAAATTAATAGCGTCTGCTAACTCTACTGTTGCTGCAGTTATAGACCTAAGGGTAGTTAAACTTAGACCAGAGCTAAGGGAAGCTTCGACAGAAGTGTCTAGTAAAGACTTCTTAAGTACTTCACCCTCTTTGACTCTCTCTGGGTCTAAAGGATCTTTTAATACACCCTTAGCCTTGTCACCCTTCCTAGCAGCCAAGGTAGCTTCCATGTTGAGTGTTCTATTAACCGCAAACTCACTTCTTTCAGGGCTTGCTTGTTCTAAAGTTTCTTTAGATTTAGAGTTTGCCTTTTTAATATTTTCGGCATTTGCTTTTTGTTGTTTACTGATTAACTCTTCAACGTTAATTGCTTTTTTCTTTGTTAGTAATGCACCTAAGCTACCACCTGCAGCACCCAGAGTAGCACTGAGTGTTGCATCCTTAGCTAAGTCTGCTGTTGTGTAGTCGTAGCCTTCTGTGTAAGCTCCCATATCCGACAGGTCTTCCCGTGCCTCTCCTGCTGCACCAGCCGTAGCTGCACCAATAGCACCTTCTGTTACAGCACCAGTGACAGCACCTTTAATCATTACATTCTTGGTAAAGTAGTCTTTTAATTGTTTACGTACTAATATTTGAGTACCTTTTGTAGCTGCTTTAGCTGCTGCCTTAGATAGACCAAAGCTACCCATACCTAAAAATGTAGATGGAGATTTAATTATTGCCTCTGCATAATCAGCAGTAGCTGTATCCCTAAACCCAGCACTTTCTGTTTTACCTACAGACTCTACATTATCCCAAGCCTGAATAAGATTACCAAAGGACTGCTTACCTAAAATGTTTGCACCTTTGTCTCTTACATAGTTTAAATCTTTTAATGCGGTTGCATCATGTGCAGATTGAAACCGCATATGTTCAGCAAACTTTTGAGCAAGCTTTTCAAAACCTTGTTCTTTCATTTCTTCTTTAGACATATTATATCTGCCACCAGAAAAAAATCTTACTAAATCCACTTTAAAATCATCTTCCTCAAGAAGATCCATAAAGTTTTTTTCTTCAACGTTTTCTAAATAAGAAGCCACAATAAGTCCTTTATTCATTCAGTGCATTATCTAATATTTCATCTTCAGTTCTATTCCTACGTCTATCTCTTTCATCCCTTCCCGGAACTTGACTAGTATCTCTGGGTACAGGTGCAGGATCAGGTACAGGTATAGGATCTATAGAAACTACGACATCAGCAAGTTGAACATCCGTATTTCTCAGTTGATTGCTAACATTATTAATAACATCGCTTAAAACATCTAAAGGATTTCCACCGTAAGTTGCATCAGCATAAGCCCCCCTATAAACATCTTGAAGCTCTCTTATTATTCTATTGCCGTTGTCTGGATCATTCCAAACCCAAGTATCTGTGTCGGATTGAAAGTCTCCTATAATGCCATCTAACGAATTTTTAATGACTTTATTTACAGTGTTCATGTCTGTAGGAGATATATTCACAGCACTTCTAAGTGGTACATTAGCAGAGGGTATTCTAATATTACTGCTGTCAGAAGGTATTTGACCATATATTTTTCTAATATCTTCTACTTTTTGATCTGGATCAAATGCAGCCATTGCAAGTTGCATTTCTAAATCTGCAGGATCAAAATCTGTTCCTAGCAACAGACTATTAGTCAGGATTTGAGATCTAACTTCTTCTGGATATTTAGATAGGACAACCTCACTTATTGCCTTAACATTATCCCTATTAATATCTTCTGGGTTTAACTTACTAAGATGATTTAAAGCTAAGTCTAGATCCCCGCTTGCATCCATAATAATAGCAGCTTCTTTAGAAAGACCAAAGTTATCAGCTAATTGTATTTTAGACATTCTTTCTGCACGTTTTTCTCTAAGTGCATCTAGTTTCTCTTTACCGCTTTCCATAAGGTATTTTCTACTATTAAGAGACATCTGTTTAGCAAATGCTTCTCTGGCATCCCTATCTTCCATCTCTCTTTCAGCATAACCTGCTGCAGCTAGTTTCCAATTAATCATCAAAACTTCCTCTGCTCATTAAACCCTTTGGTTTATTTTCTGCAACTTCTTCAGTAGTACCCTTAGATTCAACAGCCTCTGACATTTCTTTTACTAACTCATAACCAGAATCCTTTTCTTCATCAGGTGTGTTAGCTAATGCCTGTCTTAGTAAAAGTTTTATTTTACTTTCGTCTTTTTCTTTTTGACCTTCTTCATCAGTAAAGTATTCTTTATAATCTATTTCTGCGTCTTCAGCTATAGAAATAAAATACTCGTGTAGAACAGGTGCGACAATCATACTTACATCAATACTATGTAGTCCACCCATAACAGCAGTAGTCAATACGGTCTCAACCAAGATATTAACAGGCATACCTGACTCAAGTAGAAGTAAAAGGTTGTCTAGAGAATCTGGCTTACTTAATCTATCTAAGTGGTAAGCAATAGTTTCATCTATATCAACCATTTCTGGAGGTCTTTCCCAAGGGAAATTCTTAGGTTCCTTAGTTAAGGACTGACCAGGGATAGGTGCCTCAAACATTTTTATTTTTCCTTTTTATTACAACATTATGAGAATTATCTGGGACTATAACTGCTTCCTGATTTCCATAGCTAGAATAAAAAGTATGACTTCCTATTTCTAAAGGGTTTTTGCCTTTAAAATCTGTGCCCCTTTTTTTAGCTGTAGCTTTATTTAAAAAGAAAGTACTTCCCTGTGAGGCATCTTCACCTTTATCTAAATAATTAAGGAGTTCAAAATACTGTTGGTCTAGTCTAGCAGTAGGTGCTTTTATTGCATATAAGTCACCCTTTACTTTACCTACAGGTTCAAATTGACCGGATTGAGTTAGCACTTCCTCTAGTGTATTAGGAAACCTATCTGATGCAATCCTATTTAGGATTACTCCACGTACAGCATTACGACCTTTTACACCTTGGTTTCCAGCTTCAGCCCACACAACTCTTTCTAAAAGTTCTGCCTGTCTTGGTGTTAAAATTAAAGATCCAGAAACATCTTCTCGCTTTGAAACAGGGTAATCTTTTTCTGGAAAAGGCTCTCTTTTATTTTGAGTTTCTATTGAGTCTTCTCTTGGTGCATTAGTATTTTTACGTGCCCCTACATTTTGTATAGCTTCTTCTCTTGCGGAGTCCAAACTTTCCAACCAATTGTTCACTATTTTATCTGGCGTTTCAATAGGCTTATTTAAAATTTTAGACATATTTTCTTTGGTTGCAGCACGAGTTTCTGCGGGGGAAAAGAACCCCTGTCTACGTTTTGTTGCTTGAGTAGTTTCTTTCCCAGCAAGTCTACGAGATGCCCTCATATTTTCTATAACTTCAGGGTTATACAGCTGTTTCATTTATATTCTCCATTAAAGATAGATAGTTAAGTTATGTAGTCTTTTACCCAGTCCCTAATCCATCCACCTATACTCTTATCTGCTTCTAAATCTGCCTGTAGTTTAGCTGCATCTAAAGTTGCATCAGCAGACATTTTTTGAAGTACGATATTATTAATTCTATCCTCTGCACTTTCTGAAGCAGTAAAGGCGTAGTCCATAATATCACGTTCACGTTGCCACACTGCATCTATATTGGACATAGTCATAGCATTTATAGTCTGTGCAAAGGATGCATTACTTTCGTTCTGTGCAGCAGTGTTAAGTGTAGCTATATTCTGCCTCCACTGAGCATTAGCTTGAGCTATAACCAATCCGTTTGTAGCGTTAAATGTATCTCTCTGCTGCTGTAGGTTAGAGTTAAACTGACGAACAGCATTAATAGCATTTACATTAGACTGACTTACTGCATTAGTTTGTGCTGCATTGAACTGTGAGGTCTGCGCAGACAAAGACGAAAAGAACTGTCTGGTCTGGTTTTCGTTAGCAGCATTAAATTGTGCAGCAGCATTCTCAGCAGCTTGGTCAGTAAACAAAGACTGAATGTTTTGTTGAGCTTTAAACGTTGCAGTTTGTTGTTCATTATTTAGGTTAGCCATGTCCATAGCTAAAAAGTTCTGAGCATTTTGTACTGCAGCCTGTTGTCTGTTGTTCAGGTTAGCCATATCTAAGTTGGCTAAAGAACTAGCTTCTGCCATAACCATAGCTTGACGATTACTTAGGTTAGCAAGGTTCATAGTGTTTACTGCACGAGAGTTCTCAAGAGCTATATTCTGCTCTGCAGTAAAGTTCATATTAGCAATATCACCAATACGAGCTGAGTTCTGAACACGAGCTTGAAATGCTTGATCAAACTCTTGACCCATAAACTGTGCACGTTGTTGTGCTGCAAGCATAGCACGTTGTTGACGGTTTGACAAGTTCTGAGCTTCAAATTGTGCAACTGTTTGTGCATCAGCTTGAGCAATGGGTAAAGCAGATTCCATAGCAGCTTGAACTAAAGCTTGTCCAGCCATAGAAGAAGCACCTAAACCACGAGCAGCCATAGCAGCTGTAGCATTACGCATTGCACCAGCAGCCCATGTAGGTGTAGCACCACCTTCAAAGTCTTGCATCAGGCCCTCTAGTTGGCCTTGTACAGTGGCTTTACTTGATGGGGTAGCTTCAGCAGCTTGTACTTGCTCAGTAAATTTAGCAGCCTTCTGTGCGTCTGCAGCACCACTAATTAGTTCACCTTGTTGTAGCTCACGTTGTACAGGATTTTGCATCTTAAATGCAGCACCTTGAGCAGCTTCAAGATCTGACACAGCAGACTTATCTTGTTGTGCAGCTTCTACCTGAGCTTCCTCACTAACCTCACCTTTAGCAGCTTGAAGTTTTTCTGTCTCTGCTTGTACAAAAGGAGTGATTGTACCTGCCTGATAAGTGCTTGCTGGTACATAGGTAGGAGCCTGAGCCTGTGATACTTGGCCTACTGTAGCAGCCTCAGTAGTAGGTGCAGTACCATATACTTGACCAGCAGTAGGTGAAATCATCTGATCATCAGTGGCTTGTATTTGAGCTACAGGAGCTTGCATAGGCTGCATAGTTTGTTTTAGAGTGTCTCCAAACATAGGTACAACATCTTCTTTGTAACTAATATTGTCACCACCATCTGCAAGACCACGAACCATACCACCACGAGCCATAGCTTGTTCATACATACCCATACGAGCACCTGCTCCAGGGTTTGCCTTAGCAAAGTCGGTAAGTCCAGCTACAGTCTTTGGTCCTTTGTAACCTAAGAATTTTGTAGCTAATTGGTATTTAGCATCTAAGTTAGTATCACCACCTTCAGCATAACCAACTACACCACCTTGTGCCATAGCCATCTTAGAAAACCCTGGGGGTACATAGGTAATAGCCTTACCATCAACTTCAGTTACTGGCAATTGCTGACCTCTTTCATTTGAATACATTACTGTCTGACTTATCCCTGTTGTTTCTTGAGAGGGTAAAGAAACTGTCTGTGGTATAGCACCCTCTATATATCCTGGTGCAAATACTTTAGATTCTTCATTAGCAGTCTCTGATGCTACAGTTGTGGGTCCAGATAAAGGAGCAGCTTTACCTTCTTCATATCCTGGAGGGTTATATACAGAAGCACTTTCCCCTGAAAATGGAGAGTAAGTTTCTCCTGTACGACCCTCTACTCTGTCTTTATTTAATTTTTGTAGTTCAGAGGTACGACGAGCTTTTTCAGCAGCTATCCTAGCAGCTTCTGCTTCTGCTGCTTTACGAGCTTCTTCAGCCCTACGTTCTTCTTCTTC
>Ga0233432_10004960_pt1 | contig 11672 bp, 7 predicted proteins | sample SI_122_August201_6_FD_179870 | JGI IMG/M metagenome (GOLD analysis project Ga0233432, IMG submission 179870) | Seawater microbial communities from Saanich Inlet, British Columbia, Canada - SI_122_August2016_10_MG | ecosystem: Environmental > Aquatic > Marine > Inlet | place: Canada: British...
GTGAAGATGTGGGTAAGCAAGCGTACAAAGACTGCACTCAGGCGCTCAACAAGTGGCTCATTCCTTACTTTGGCACCACTGTTATAGTAAAGCTGGATTTGGCTGCTGTCATCGGGTTTGATGCATGGCGCACTGAGAAGCGTGGCAAGGTGCCAGCGCAAAGTACCATCAACAATCACAACTCTGCACGGATTGGAGTTTTGGATGAAGCAGAGCTCACTGGCTGGACTGTAAAATCACTGCGCCCAACACTGCTCATTAAGGGTGTGAAGACACAAAGCAGAGGCAGCTTTAGTGTTGAGGAATATCGCACGATTTGCACCGCACTGAGAAGCTTTCACAAACAAACCCCAATGAGAAATCAGCTGCCACACGGGAAATGCTGAGAAACTAAGTGCTATTCCTAGCCAACACTGGTGTCAGACATGGCACAGAAGCACTGGGGCTAAAGTGGCGCAACATTGAGTGGTATCTGCGTGATGGCGCGCGGCACTTGGCAGTCAATGTAGATGGCAAAACCAACAAGCGAACCGCGATTGCACGTGACAGGGTTGTAGATTTTCTATGGCGTCAGGCACAGTTGAACCCACGCATTGAGGCGGTGGATTTTGATAGTTTAATTAGCGCCAAGTCAGATCAGCTAGTGTTCGTCACACTGCTGAATACGACAGTAACCGTGCAGGTTCTAAACCGTGGGTTCAACGCTTTGCTCAAAGAGTTCGACTTAAAGACTGGTACAGATGGCAGAACACGCACTCTATATTGCTGAAGGTATTTCTACGCCACGCTGAACCTAGAACGAGGTGTCCGCACACATGCATTAAGCAGGTAACTTGCTAACAGCACTGCAATGAATGATTGGCACTAAAGCAAGTACAGTCCGTTGTTGAATGCTGAGGTACATAGTGGGCGGAAGCAGAAATATTGATGAGATACCGGTTGTTCAAATCTGCACGGTTTTATAGTGTGATCGTAGATGGGGCTTAGACATTTTAAATTAATAAATCTTCTGGACATTACGAGAAGCACAAATCCTAATTGAAAGGTGGTGACATCATTACACTACCGTTAGACCTCATAGTCCACCCGTCTATCGTCCAAAAGCCCCAGAGACAATCATGCACTAACTCTTGTTTTGGATCAATCAAATGGAGCTAAGCATATTCATGCAGCACGGCCCGGCTTTAAATCAAAAGAAACAACAATCCTATCTGTATCTGTAGAAAAAGGTATAGTTCCATGATACAAAGAGGACGGAAATAAAACCATATCGCCCACTTGCGGGTTATGAATTATTTTTGGCAAATGGGATTCTGATATATTCGGACCCGCTATGTCAAATATAATAGCACCCTCATCTTTATTTAGTGATGGAACTACTTTTAAATAAATAACACCACTTAACCAACCTTCTTGGTGGATATGCAGATTGTGATACCCTTGTTCTTTCAACATAATGTGCCAGCCCGTTATCTCCTTTTTAGCAGGCCATTTTTCGATAAACGAACATTCCTTGTTCTGAAATTTTTCATAATAAACATCTATCTCGTTCAAAATAATCTCTTTCAAAGTAGCTATATTTAAACTCGAATATCTAAATAAGTTACCTACAGATTTAAATCCCCCTTTACCAGATTGATTAGGCGGTTGCCATATTGCCCCGATATTTTTCAAGTCTTCGATAAGGTTTGTAATGAATGAATTTGAATTTTCAATCTTAGACGAAAGATTCGAGAAGTGTAAAAACTCTAGTGGCTTTCTACAAAACCTATGTGCGGTATCTTTTTGTTGAGATTCGGCTAAAAATGAAGCAAAGGCAGCAATCTTTAAGTTTCCATCATCCAACTCCACCGTATCCTTAATTCTTTTATAAATTTCTTCAGTGTTTCCCAAAACATGTAAGCATTCAAGAGCGCGGCTTCTGGAATCTGGCGTATTGTAACTATCAAACAAAATTATAGCTTTTTGCAATTTTCCTTGAGCGCAAAGTCTCGAAGCCATGCTCTTTATAATTGGTAGTTCCAAGGGAGCAAGCGATATACACTTTTTGTAGCAAACCTCAGCATCTTCAAACTTTTCAAGAATTTGCAGTAAATCGCCCAGGTGATCATAGGCTTTTGCGAAATCGGGTTTAAGTATGGTTGCGCGCCTAAGGCTTGCTTCCGCCTCCTCTAATCTGCCCAGTTCTTTGAGCGTGATACCCAAGTTAAAGTGTGCTTCAGCAAAGTTAGGTTCCAACTCTAGAGCTTGCCTAAAGCTTGCTTCCGCCTCTTTTGATCGTCCTAGTTCTTTGAGTGTGTTACCCAAGTTAGTGTGGGCTTCAGCATAGTCAGGCTTCAACGCTATTGCTTGTGCATAGCTCGCCTTAGCCTCCTCTAATCTTGCTTGTTCTTTGAGCAAGACACCCAAGTTGAAGTGTGCTTCGGCGTCTTGAGGCGCTAATTCAACACACTTTTGACTGGCTATCAGTGCCTCCTTTATTCTGTCAGTTGTTTGGTATATCGCCCCAAGTACTTTCCAGCCAAACTGATGTTTAGGGAATTCTTTAGTGATAGCATTTGCAAGCTTTTCAGCATCACCTAGTCGTCCGCTCTGATAATGCTCCAATAAAATAATAAGTTGTTCTTGAGACGGCTCTTTAGTATCGAGTTTTGCTTTTGGTTTTGAAAGCAATGCGTTCAGTTTTTTACTATCAAATCCGTTCTTTTTCGCCCGATTAATCGCTTGTTTAGCATCCTTTAGCCGGTCAGCTTTAACAAGTGCATCAATATAACTTACCCAAAACTGCTCTATCAAAGGATTTATTTCCAGAGCGGTTTCAAACAACGGCAGCGCCGCCTCTATCTGATTCATATAAATAGCTATAAGTCCTAAATTATGACTCGCGTCTGGGTGCTTTGGTTGGCTCTGCAAGATAGCCCGATATAGACGCTCAGCTTCTTGAAGATTACCTGAATTATGTGCTGCAACGCCTTTTTGCAGCGCTTGTTCAATAGTTAATTCCATTAGATATCCTTTAACGCTGCTTCACACACTGAAAGTGCATGATATATTTCATTATTGCATGCATATTGCATCTATTATTTCGCTACAGGCGTTTTATTGATACTTACGGGATTGGAATAGCACGATTTTTTTTAATGGCTAAGATCTGCAGTACTCTTTTATTTTCATCGCATCGAAGAGTATCTTTTCCCAGCCTTGCTATGTTCGCCGTTCAAATTGGGAATCAGAATTGTCGACGGCTGAAAATCGCACATGAATCGTCAGTTTCTACACTTATACTAGCTGATTTATTGATTTGGTAAGGGCTTTTGAGGATTGATAGCGGGTCGAATTGGGGCGTTTGCGGCGGCAAGAAAAGGAAGCACCCGCCAGCTTTGCGTACGGCCCGAACGGGATCAGAGCTTTTGTGGCTGGACAGGTTATTTAGAATGAACAGGTCGCCTGTGCGCAATGTCGGCAAAAGTTGAGTTTCGACATAAAGATCGAACATTTTATTATTCGTGGCCTCCTCTCTGACTTAAGGCGCAACCAGTCGATCATGGCGCAGGGCGCAGGGCACCGGGTAAGGTCTGGATGCGCCAATGCCCGAACGCGGAATGCTCGATCAGACGCAGGCCGCGTGGTGCCCATCCTGTGGTCTTGGCCCTGTTGGTCTTAACCGAGATCATCTTCGATGAATGGAATAGACCCCTGAGAGTGGCCCGCTCACGGGGATAGAAATATCCCTAGTATAGGTGGGCCTGCGAATGGGTGGCAAACTAAAAACCGAAAGTTATAGTACTTAAGCTTCGCCAAGTCGAATTTCTGCAAAGCCAAGGCAAGTCTTTAGCGGATCCAGTTCGTCAGTTTGGCGTGACAGTTCAGATATATTATAGCTGGTGTAAAGAGTATGGCAGTGTGAGCTAATACGCGCCACAAGAAATACCTTTTTGTTTCGGTACCGGTAGGGCATTATTATAACATTCATGACGTGCCTTCGCGATATCGATAGCCACCAAAATGGGCGCGTATCTTTGTGATACTGGTCTCGGTCATAGCCGGTCTCCTTTGCAGTGTGGTTTGCGCACAACCACTGTAGGGATCTGAGGCATGGCTACGACCACCCGCTTCGTTACATGATGACTACGCAGGTGCTCAAAGCCTCCAAGCCTTCAAGCCAATGTCATTCCGAAGGTGTTATAGCCCTGAGTTCATTGCTAAAAGTTCGTGACTGGGTCACCGCTGTGGGCGTCGAGACGGCCTATATTGAGCCAGGGTCCCACGGCAAACCGGCTGCTGTGAGAGCTTTAATGCGCGTTTTCGAAATGAGGTGTTAAACGGTGAAATCTCCTATTCCCTCAGAGACGCGCAAATCCTAATCAAGCGGTGGAGCCCGTACAATACCGTCAGACCCAAAAGCGCATTTGGGTACTTGTCCCCTGCGCCAGAGAGCATCATACCAGTAGACCAAAATCACACTCTGCATTAACATTTAACATGGACCATTTAATCGGCGCACTCCAAACTTGGGTGTTGGTTCCTAAGGTTTGAGGCGCAATTCTAAAGTCAAAGTTTCCGGGCCTTTGCGTTACGGCTATTGGAGCTGAGAAGCGTTGCAGTAGAGGAGCGGTTTAACAAGTTTTGGACAGTTGCTGAGAATAAATTTATCAATAGGGTTTGGAAGAACGATTAGCTATTTTGGCGGTAGATTTTAATTGGCATCAGTCTTGCAAATACTACATCAGAACTTTCATTCTTTCTCCCACAAACTCTTTATGAATGTGGTGGGTCTTAGCAGCCAAAAATGGACGAGACCCACCATGTTCACCTTTTGAGGCAAGTCGCAAAGCCAGTTTAAAGAATAAAAACGTGGGGCTTCTCCAACAAAATTTTAGGCATAAATTTAAAAAGCGCCGGTTACCTCTAACTTAGCAGCACTAAATGGTACGGGCCGTTTAAATGAAAAGAACCAGAGGGTGTGCTACAAACTCTGACTTCTTATTCATATCCTCTGTGAGGCACGTCAAAATCAGGGTTTAATTCCGCCCAATTTTTTTCTGGCTCTACTAAATCAGATTTCATTTTGGATTTTCCAGTCACACCTTCCAATTTGACGGTTGAGCCAACCATCATAAGTATTTTCGGTGGTAGTCCCACTACGGCTGTTGTCATAAATTCCTCAGTTTCTTTTGCGCCTTAATGTCTCATTTGCGACAATATTAAGTCGTTAATAGACTAACCGAGACTGAAAAGAAAGTACTGAATTGGATTACCGCGGTCTATGACCTACAAACTTCTGTGTTTATCGTGCTCCTTCAAGAATATAATATCTTCCAAAGACAAAGAGTATAGATCGCCCTTAAACCTCTGCTCAAGTGACATAACGCCCCAAATCAATTTAGTAATTAGATCGTCACACATTTTGAAAACCCTAGGTTTGCGCTGTGGGCCTCCCCTATAGCAGGGAAATCGTTTTCTTAGTTTTTTAAAAGCTCCATCTGGTCTGTTTGTTATCGCCCGCGTTCCTAAATGATGGTGTTTTTTCAAATTATAAGATTACACGGTGATTTTAAGCACTATGCTTCCCAGACTAAATTAATCAAGTTAGGTTAGTCGCTCCATTTGGTGCACCAGGTCAAGAGCCAATATATAATTTTTGACTAAGTTTACGATGGCCTCATGTCCGGGTGGACGGTACTATACTATGAGGTGCAGGCCACTGATAGATGAGGTGGCTAACCCTCTGGTGATCAAATAATCTCTAAACTGTCCACCGAGTTGGGGTAGCAGCGCGCAGATATCATCATCACCAAGGCAATCAGTGAAATATCGCAAGTTTCGGCAAGTGTTGGTCTCAAAGGTTTCAGGACGGTCTATAGGATTAAGCCGCAAATACATGGCAAAGGCATCTGAAATGGGGAACGCCGCTGCTGTTTTATCAACCGTCCAAGTATAGTCTTGATTTGCAGCCGTCGATGCAAAGTTGATAAGCTCCAGCCTTTGTCTATCCCATATGTTCTCTAATCTGCTGGACAGGTTTTGGGAAAGCCTATGAGCTTTTACTTATGACTTGGTATACAGGAAGTGCAAAAAACGCTGACGCTGAAAGTGATGTTGAAGGTTGCTGGGAACGCGGCGTGAAAAGTAAAATACGCCGCTCTTTTGCATAAGGTAGTGATGATTTCGGTCCACTGTGCGGTCCACCCTGATTAATTACAAGCAGTATTACTGTTGCTAATCATTAACTTAACTTGCGGCCCCTCTATGTAAGTGGTGCCCCCACACGGCTCTGGTCATACCTGTCACTGAGCCAATAGGCTAAGTCCGTCCGGGGGAAGGGATGCCCGCCCATCAGTCGATTTGTGCAACAAAGCCGTTGTGGCCCTAAATATTTCTATCGCCGTTTGGCTTTGAGAGATCTGCCGCCGCCGTCGTATCTGTTTTTTCCGTCGCCGACGAGGTCTCTTGCGGTGCTGTCTCCGCCGTGAATTCTTGCGGCTCGGCTTGGTCTTCCAGTGCGCCAATAATCAGCGGCAACATCTCCGATCCAGGCGTTACAGGGTCGTGCAGCGCAGGGGCCGTTTTCCAACTCTGGCTGTCAAAACTGTCACAATTTGGACAGATAGCAGACCACTCGGTTTGCAAGCTGTTACAGGTCTCACACACCCACTGTGGGCCGCGCGGCGCCGTGATTGCGCGCGCGAGCCAGCCCTTAATGATGGTATCAGAGCTGCCTTCGCCCCGCTCAATTGCTGCCATTATCGTCAGGGACCGCACGTCAGGCGCCTCTTCTGCCAAGGCTCCAAGCGCACGCCTTGCGGCGGGAAAGTCTTCGGCGCTGATATACAATTCGGCAAGAAGCAGGCAGGTTTCTCGGTGGTCGGGATGAAGTTTGATTAAAATTTGAAACCGTTTGATCCGTTGAATAGGGGTTTCGTCGGGAACGATCTGTGCGAAAGCGGCGGCTAAATCGGGATGTGGCTGCACTTGCCAGGCCGTTTTTAAAACTCGTACCGCATAACGTGGCTTGGACTGAGTGATGTAGCCCTGTGCTGTCAAAACTGCGGCTGGCACCAGATCTGGCGACAGGCGATTGGCCTCAATCGCGGCCGCATGAGCGGCTTGAGCGTCGTCTGTTGCTTCATAGGCTTCAGACAGAGCAAGAACGGCATCGCGTCTTCTGTGGATGTCGCGCGGCAGGTTGCCGTGTTTGAGCTTTGCACCCAGCGTTTTGCGCGCTCCGGACCAATCTTCGCTGTTGGCTTGTAATTTCAGCAACACATCTTGCGTGTCTTCATGGCCGGGTTTCAAACCAAATGCATGCTCAGCGAGTTTCATAGCGGTCTGTGTATCGCCATCGGCCAGCTTTTGTTTCATAATACCGCGAACCCCGACAAAGCGTGTCGTCGTATTCTGTATCAGTTCTTTATAGACAGCCTCTGCTTTGCGCCTATCCCCTGCCATTTCTGCGGCTTGGGCGGTAAGTAAATTGGTCAATTCGGGCCGGCCCAGATATTTTTCCGCTTTAGAGGCCTTGGCCAGGGCCAGACGACCTTCCCCTGATGCCAATGCCATCATACCCTCGGAGAGGGCCTGAAACCCTTTGCGTTCTCGGTTGCGGTTAAAATACCGTGAAACTGCAGTGTCATCCCCATTGAGAAACCGCAAAACGGCCATCATAAACGATAGAATTTTCAATATCAGCCAAATCAGCACCAGTAAAACCACCGTAAGGATGGCTGTCTGTAGTGGCGCAAGCGTAAATTCAAACCCCGAAAATGTGATTTGAAGCCCCCCACTGGTTTCCATTAATGCGCCAGCGGTCAGTGCTAACACTGCGATCAAGGTAATAAAAAATACAATTTTAACCAGCGACCAAAGCATTTAAGATATCAATCCTTTTGCAATCGCTGGCTCAATGCTGCCACGGCAAGCTGAGCTGCCTGTCGTAATTCAGCCTGTTCAATCCATTCTGCCATAGATGTTCGGGCGCTTTCGGGAAGTGCCGTCAAAGCGCTCAGAGCGTTCGATACTTGCCCTGCTCGAATTGCGGCCTCGGCGCGTGACAACACCGCATCCGGATCATTACCAGCGCGTGGTGTTATCGAGCGCATACCAAGTTGACTGCGCAGGAAATCACCAACCCGGTTTGAACCGCTGACCTGTGGTGTACCGGTGGTGCGCGCAGCGATCAGTGCTGTGCGGGATTGTTCAGGGAAAGCCCGGGCCAACACATCTGCAGTCGGCACCCCATAGGGAGCCGCCGCCACCAATGCTGGTGATAAAAGGTTTTCAAAATCCTGCAGACCTGCGATTGCAAAGGCGAAGGGCGCGCCGCTTTCCAACGCGCCAATGACTTGTGAAATTGTACCGTGTGTCAGGCTTTGGTGCGTGGCCGATTTGGTCTCTTGTTGCATCATTTCAACCGCTGTACTCAGTTCAGCAAGGTCTGCTTTTTGGTCAGCCAGTGCTTTTTTCTGCTCGGAAATTTGGGTTTGCGCCTGTCTGAGTGCTGTGGAATAGCGCGTGATCTCGGCAGTCGAAGCCGGATTGACACCCGATTGACTGGTCAGTTCTTCTTCAAGGGCTGCAACTCGGTCAATTGTCTCGTTCTGAACACCGGATAATTGCTCTAGCTCGACCTGCAAAGCTGCCAGATCTGTTACAATTGTGCGCATGCTGTCAATCTGCGCCTGCAGGTCTTGTAGGGCTGTGGTGTCATCGTAACTGGCAATAACTGCGTTCAGTGCCGAAATCTCGTTCGATTGTGCGGCAAGGCGCGCCTCGAAATCTGTTTCTGTGCGTTTAAACGGCCAGTTGCCGGAAGAATATTGCGCCCCCCCGAAACTTGCCAGCGCCACGAGCAGGCCAGCAAACATAAAACCCAAAAATCCAAAAAATTGTGACCTCTGCGCTGGCTGTGGCACAGGTTGATTTGGCTTTGAAGACTGCGCTTTGATGTTGTTGTTTTTAGCGTTCTCTGATGCTTCAGGTTCCACAGTCTCTGCGGCGCCGGTGTCTGCTTGATCCAGTAACACGGCACTCTCGTTTGAAGATAAGTCGCTGGCTTTGAGCGCACTGTCTTCTACAGACGCAGTATCGACAGATTTGTCGCGATCTGTTGGACCGGGTTGCTTACTTGGCGTTTTCTTTGTGTTCTTGGAAGCTGACACTGAAAAACCCCTTCTGATTTCTATTACTTTACTTTGTAACCGGTGCACGCTCAAGATGAATCAATGTCGCGACCAAGTTATTAATTGCCTTTCCCATTGCTGTAGCGGTGGGTTGCTCTGCCACGACGAGATCCGCCAGATTTATACCAGACATCTCGGTAGCAACAGCCTTACTCAGTGCGACCCCGTAAATCGGCGCAGTTCCGCTTGTCTTTACGAATTCAGCTCTAAAACGCTGTGCGCTGCGTGGCGAAAACAGTGGTACAATAACGGGGTCGGTTCCAAGTAAAATCTGTTGAGCCTCTTCCGTCAGTGGCAGCCCGCGCTGACGATAGACAATGGCCTCATCTGTGGCGAGGCCTGCGTTTGAGAGCTGGGTGGCCAATGCGCTGCGACTAATATCGCCCCGCAGATGCAGACAGGGTGTTTCGGGCTTCAAGGACAGTATTGCCTCGGTAAAATCCTGCACATCCAGCCCTAACATTTGTGCTGGCAATCCCACGGAAATAGCGGTCTCGGCGGTCACTTTTCCCACGGTAAAGCTGGGCAATATACTGCTTGGTTTAAGCTGCGAAAATGCCCGAACACCATTGCTTGATGTGAAGATCAGGCTGCGATAGGGCGACATCTCCGGTAGTGGGCCCTGAAATATAATCTCAAACAGCGGTGAGATACATATGTGTACGGGGCTGGGCTGAGACACCCCTTCAAATAAGTTTACAAACCCCTTTGATTGCGCAAGTGGCCGGGTCAAAAGCAATGCAATGCGCCTGTCTGTCATACTACCGTCGGGATTGTTTGAAACCTAAACAGATGTTACCTGCCCTGAGTGAGGCACGCAATGGAAACAGCAATGAACCAGACACTGACAATTTTGGGATTAGAAAGCAGTTGCGATGACACCGCAGCGGCAGTCGTGCGTCACACAGCGGGAAATCGGCCAGAAATTCTGGCATCCGTTGTTCATGGTCAGTCAGAACTGCACCGGGACTTTGGGGGTGTTGTGCCCGAAATTGCCGCCCGTGCCCATGCTGAAAAGCTCGATTTATGCGTCGAAGAGGCCTTGGATCATGCCGCTCTTGATCTGGGCGAAATGGATGCTGTCGCAGTCACTGCCGGGCCGGGTTTGATCGGTGGTGTGTTGTCGGGGGTGATGTGTGCCAAGGGGCTTTGTGCGGGATCGGGGAAGCCTTTAATCGGCGTTAACCATTTGGCAGGCCATGCGCTGACCCCGCGTCTCACCGATGCGGTGGACTATCCTTATCTGATGCTTCTGGTGTCTGGTGGCCACTGCCAGTTTCTGCTGGTCGAGGGCGTTGACAGTTTTACCCGGTTGGGAGGTACGATTGACGATGCCCCGGGCGAGGCGTTTGATAAAACAGCCCGTCTTTTGGGCCTGTCACAGCCTGGTGGTCCGTCAGTTGAAGCCGAGGCCAAGCTTGGCGATCCAGACAGATTCCGGCTGCCACGGCCACTGCTGGACAGGCGGGGGTGTGATCTGTCGTTTTCGGGGTTGAAAACGGCCTTGCGGCGTAGTCGCGATCAGATCATTGCGGAAAATGGCGGCCTGACCGTGATCGATCGATTCGATCTATGCGCGGGATTTCAAGCCGCTGTCACTGATGTCTTGGCCGAGAAAACTGACCGTGCGATTGCGGTTTATTTGCAGTCGACCCCCTTAAAGCCGGTTTTTGCCGTGGCGGGGGGGGTTGCGGCCAATCATGCAATTCGAACCCGGCTTGAGACAGTCTGTGCAGCCAAGGGGGTCGATTTTAATGCACCTCCTCTGGCGCTTTGTACCGATAATGCGGCGATGATCGCCTACGTCGGACTTGAGAGGTTTCGCCTTGGCATGTGTGATGAAATGGACCTATCCGCGCGCCCCCGCTGGCCACTTGACCGCACCAGTCCGGCCTTGCTGGGCAGCGGCAAAAAAGGTGCAAAAGCATGAGTGTCGGGATTATCGGTGCTGGTGCATTTGGGACGGCACTGGCCGTTTCTCTGAGCGGAAAACATCCTGAAGTTACCCTCTGGGGACGCAATAAGTCCCATATAGGCGATTTGCAGATGCACCGGGAAAACAGTCGGTATCTGCCTGGCACTTCGCTGCCAATCGCATTGAAGCCAACGGCGGATTTCAATCAGGTTGCAGCGCAGCAGACGTTGCTGCTGGCGGTGCCGATGCAGACCTTGCGACAGCTAATAGAGGATTATGGCACAGTTCTCGAAGGCAAAATCTTGGTGGTGTGTTGCAAGGGGATCGAACAGTCCAGTAATCTGGGTCCGTTGGCAATCTTGCAAGACGTTGTTCCAAGTTGTCAAAGCGCATTGTTGACCGGCCCCAGTTTTGCCCATGATATCGCTTGCGGCTTACCAACGGCGCTGACACTTGCCAGCGCCGATGATGCAATTGGTCAGCAACTGCAGAAACAACTCACAACCTCAAACCTGCGGCTCTATCGTACGACAGACACAATTGGGGCTGAACTGGGCGGTGCGATTAAAAACGTCATT